>ENA-UEQH01000811-UEQH01000811.1-human-gut-metagenome-genome-assembly--contig:-NODE-811-length-15010-cov-36.116119_pt1 | contig 15010 bp, 9 predicted proteins | sample MGYA00242945_ERZ507943 | MGnify/ENA primary metagenome ERZ507943 (study PRJEB26167, sample SAMN06115418) | human gut metagenome | host: Homo sapiens | place: China:Hubei | collected 2015-03-06 | study... | reverse complement strand
TATTGCAGATAGCGCATGACCGTATACAGTTCCGACATGGAGTTGCTCACGGGAGTTCCCGTTGCAAATACCACGCCGCGCCCGCCTGTGATCTCGTCCAGATAGCGGCACTTGCCGAACATATCGCTCGATTTCTGGGCTTCCGATGTGGACAAACCAGCGACATTGCGCATTTTTGTGGTTAAAAAGAGGTTCTTATAAAAATGCGATTCGTCTACAAAAAGTCGGTCAACGCCCAACTGCTCAAAGGTGATAACATCGTCCTTTCTCGCATCGGAGCGCAGCTTTTCCAGTTTTGTTTCCAGCGTCTTACGGGTCTTTTCCATCTGCTTGATGCTGAAATTCTCGCCTGCATTGGCTTTCAGTTCTTCGATGGCGGCAAGCGTTTCATCGATCTGTTCCTGAATAATGCGTTCCTGCCGCTCATAGGAAAGCGGAATCCGCTCAAACTGGCTGTGACCGATAATGACCGCATCATAATCCCCGGTTGCAATCCGGGCGCAGAACTTTTTGCGGTTGGCCGTTTCAAAATCCTTTTTCCGCGCTACCAGCAGCTTTGCATTGGGGTATAGGTGCAGGAACTCCGAAGCCCACTGCTCCGTCAAGTGATTGGGAACGACAAATAGGCTTTTCTGACACAAGCCAAGGCGTTTTGCTTCCATTGCGGATGCCGCCATTTCAAAAGTTTTTCCTGCTCCTACCTCGTGTGCCAACAGCGTATTACCGCCATAAAGCACATGAGCAATGGCATTGCGCTGATGTTCCCGGAGGGTGATTTCCGGGTTCATACCGACAAGGTGGATGTGGGAACCATCGTATTCTCGTGGCCTGCTGCTGTTGAACAGTTCATTATACTGTTTCACCAGTGCAATGCGCCGCTGGGGGTCTTTCCAGATCCAGTTGGCAAAGGCATCCTTGATGACCTGCTGCTTCTGCTGTGCCAGCATGGTGTCCGTTTTGTTCAGGATGCGCTTCAGCTTGCCTTCTTCATCTTCGATAGCGTCATAGATGCGCACATCTTTCAGGTTGAGCGTGTCTTCCAGAATCTTGTAGGCGTTGGCGCGGGAGGTGCCGTAGGTTTCGGAGGAGATGATGTCACCTCTGCCCATGGCCGACTTGCCCTCAATGCGCCATTCTGCGGTATAGGGAGAATATCTCACTTTGACTGCATGGCGCAGATAGTAGGGAATCTGGAATGTTTCTGCCATAAACTTTTGGATAATTTCTGGAGCAAGCCATGTTGCGCCCAGCCGCACATCAATTTCAGATGCTTCAAGATCTTTCGGCTGTGCTTTTTCCAGTGCAGTGACGTTAACTGCAAACTCCGGGTTAGTTTCGGCGGCAAGCTGAGCCATGCGCAGCTTTGCCCGAACATTGCCGGACAGGTATTCGTCTGCCATTCGCCAACCTGCTTCCGGGTCGGTAGGGTCTGCGCCGGGGTCTTTGAAAATCACGCCGGACAGTTCGCTGGTGATGCGCTCATAGTCACCGGGAGTGCCGAGCAGTTCTGCCATATAGGGCAAGTCCACCCGGCCACGCTCTCCGATGGACACCGCAAGGGCTTCCGTAGGAGTGTCTACATTGGTGACAGTACATTCCGGGCGGATGGTGCGTTTGGTGAACATCGCCGCCTTGCTCTTGAGCCGCCCCTGCTCGTCCAAATTTTCCAGAGAACACAGCAGATAGTAAGAAGAATCCTGCTCAAATAATCTGCCGTTTTTGCGGTCATTCAACAAGCCATATTTGGCGGAAAAAGCATCGTAGGCAGTGTTCAGCTTTTCCTGCGTTGCTTTAATGTCGGCATCCGGGTAGTCGTTCAGCTGCTGGTCGATCAACTCATTGACGATTTGCCGCAGCTCCACCATCCCGGTCACACGGCCTTTGGCGGTGTCGGACAGCTCCACCTGTGTCATGACGGAATTTTCCCGATAATACACCTCACCATCAACCACCGTGTAAGAGAAATTCTTCACATCTGGGTCAGCCGGGAGAATGTGCCGCTCATTTTCAGCATCCGCAATATCTGGTGTTTCGACCTCGACTTCCGTGAACTGCCCCTCAATATGCTGGATGGCTTCTGCAAGCTGGTCCACCAGCACTGCGCCCTTGATGGGACGCACAGTACATTCCTCCCGGCCATACTGGGTGCTTTCGGAAGTCAGTTCACCCAGCACCATCTCTGGATGGTCTACAAAATAGCTGTTGATGGCAAAGCCATCTTCCGTTTTGCCAAGCTGCACCCAGTCCGGCTCATGGTCGATAGGGCGGTCACGTTTTTGGAGGAAAATAATGTCGCTGACGACTTCTGTTCCTGCGTTTGCTTTGAACGCAGTGTTCGGCAGACGGATAGCACCCAGCAGATCAGCACGTTCGGCAATGTGCTTGCGGGCAGAAGAATCTTTGCTGTCCAGCGTGTAGCGACTGGTGACGAATGCCACGATGCCGCCCGGACGCACTTGGTCGATGGCCTTGGCGAAGAAATAGTTGTGGATGCTGAAACCTAATTTGTTGTACGCCTTGTCGTTTACCCGGTACTGGCCAAAAGGAACATTGCCCACTGCAAGGTCATAGAAGTCGCGGCGGTCAGTGGTTTCAAATCCGGCAACTTTAATGTTGGCATCCGGGTAGAGCTTTTGGGCGATACGGCCTGTGACACTGTCCAACTCCACACCGTATAGGCGGCTGTCCTGCATGGTGTCCGGCAGCATACCAAAAAAGTTGCCGATGCCCATGCTCGGCTCCAGAATGTTGCCGTTGCGGAACCCCATTTTCTCGACTGCATCATAGATGGCGCGGATAACGGTAGGGCTGGTGTAGTGGGCGTTCAGAACGGAACTACGGGCAGCAGCATATTCGTCCTCGGAAAGCAGACCTTTCAATTCGGAATATTCTTTTGCCCAGTTGCCCTTGTCTGGGTCAAAGACATCCGGCAGACCGCCCCAGCCGACATACTGCGAAAGAACCTGCTGTTCCTCGGCGGTGGCTCCACGATGCTCCTGCTCCAACTGGAACAGGGTGCGGATGGCTTCAACGTTCCGGGCATATTTTTGTTTTGCGCCGCCCTCGCCCAGATGATCGTCCGTGATGTGGAAGTTTCCGGCAGCTTCCGGCACAGGTTCGGCGTTCAGAGCTTTGTCTGCGGCAGCGGCATCCGGGAAAGTCTGCCATTCGCCGTTAACTTCCACAGAGGTGGGCAGCTTATCCAGTTCTTCATCGGAAAGTTCCGGCTCATCCTGCCGCAGTCCATCCTCGAACTGCTGCTTGTTCAGTACCTCATTGCTCCACGAATAGCCCTGTGCATTGGTGTCGATGCGCACATCGGTTTCGCCTACATAGCCAATAGTTCCCTCGATGGTTCGGGTTGGAAGGTCTACAACAACGGAATCACCGACATTGTAATCGGGAGTTTTTTCTGGAGCAGTATCAAGGGCTTCATCCTGCTGTTCGTACAGTTCCCGGACAACAGTCAGCGGCTCTTCCCGGAAAATCGGCATCCGGGCATCGGCCAGAGCCATATCCTGCAAGGAAACTTTGTCCTTGTCAAAATCCACGCTATCGACCCGAAATTTCCGGTCATCCATATTGATAACGGAGCCGATGGGCAGATAGTCCTCTTTGCGCAAGTGCTTGGTCTGGTGGTGAGTGCCATCCTCGTTTAACCCGGCAAGGTACACATCATTGCCCGCAGACCACAATTCTTTTGCTCTTTTTGCCCATAAGCTAGGGAGAAAGCCCGTGATTTGAACTTCACCCAGTGCAGTGTTTCTCATGAACAAAGCACTGTTGATGATTTTTGCGACCTTGGCGGCATCTTCGCCATAGAACATAAAATTGCCGCCAGCTTCAAAACCAATGAGAGTGTCCGGGTACTGCTCTTTTAATGCAGTGTATTCGGCAGCACTGGTGTCGTTCAGTTCAAGGGGAAAGTCGATGATTCTTTTTTCTTTGTCGGACAGATAGCGGTCAGACTGAATCATCAGGTCGATATACTTTTCGACCTGATTCCAGCGAAGAAGAATTTTCTGGTGGTCTGGATAGTGTTCAAACGTCAAGCCCTTGCTGTCATGGTCAAGCCAGCCGCGACTTCCATCCAGATAGGTGTGCGAGGAGCCACCGGGTCCGTTTGGAGCATATTCTTTGGCAAGAGCTTTTGCCCGGAGGTTTCGGTCAGGCTGCAACTGATAAATTTTCCATATCCGAAGTTTGCTGTTTTCAAAGTTGGAGCCTCTCCGCAGAGCATTTTCAATGTCGGCCTGTGACAAAGAGAAAGCGGAGGGCGATTTTTCGCTCTCCGCTTGGTCGATGGATTCAATTTGTTTCGCTTCGGTAGGAATGTGGGTGTCGAAGAAACTTAGCTGTAAATCAGCTCGTTCATCACCAGTTCCTCGGCCTGTGCGTTCAGGCTGTTCATGTGCTGCACCCACTCCATCTGATGCTGCTCTTTGTTCGGAGCCGGATTCTGCTCCAGCAGCTTCTGCATGGTCTGCTGTATCCGGCTCTCCGCGCTCTGCTCCACTTCCAACAGGTGCGGATGCAGAGTTCCCGACAGGAGCATCGAGTTGTACAGTACCGGGCGATGCTTCATCAGGTAAGTCCGGCGCAGTCGCCCGTACTTGCCCAATGCTTTCTCCTGCTGGGGCAGGGTCAGGTTCGGAAGCAGATAATCTCCGACTTTCGAGTAGGTCACGTTCCTGCTGTTCATATTCATATTGGCTCCTTTCTACGTTACGACGGCGAATGGTCGTCTTTACAGTTCTTTCGATGCTGCGCAGCAGCTCACGGCTGCACTCGCTGACTGCGGTGCCCAGTGCATACACAGCGGCAGGAGTGGAAAAGGAGAAGATCGCCTGAAAATCGTCCCGGTCAAAATGACCTTCCGGCTCAAAGCCGCAGCGTTCGAGAACAGCATAGGTGATGCTGATTGCGGCGGCAGATTTGAACTGGAACTCCTGTCCGGCTTCATCATACCCCATCAGGAGAGAGCCGTCAACGATGTCGAGAATGTCACCGCTGTTGTTATCCCAATAGGAATCCACCAGCCTGCCGCAGATGTCCGCGATTTGCTGGCCGAGATTTTCCTGCTGAACACCGTACTCTCTGGCAAGCATTTCCGAAACAGGCTGAACCAGATCGGGGCCGAGCTGCCACATATCCGGGTCACGGGAATTACGGCGCACCCCGGTATCGCTCACATCGAAAACGTAGTGCAGACGCGGAACACTGCTGGACTGGTCTAACAGAGCGATGCCCTTGGAGCCACGCCGGATATAGCGGTTCATGCGGTCATTCCAAAGGTCGAAACTGGCGCAGGCGGTGGCATCGGGTCGCTGGGCGTAGATCATAAGCTGGTCTGCATAGCTGTACTTGTACAGCCGGGATGCAGTGGTCAGGTAGTCCGTCCAGTTTTCCCAATACCGGGTCAGTTCCTTTGCTGTTTGCTGGGCAAGGTTGAGGTATTCTTGCGTTTTATTTGGCATTGCGTTCCTCCTTTCGATTTCAGGATATAAAAAGAGCGGGCAACCGTTTTATGGTTGCCCGCTCTTAGTTAATATAGAAAATTATCTTGGAATCTTGAAAGCAACAAAATAGACAGGAAAATCGTAATCATCTCTTGATAATATGGTACTTGCCACACGTGCCGCTGCGTCTGGATAGGGATATACTTCAATGGGCGATTTTACTAACAAGGGAAAGCTATAACTCTGCAAATAAGAAACATATCTATTCCAGAAAGAGTCAAAATCTGACACATCTACATAAGCAACAATAAATGTTGAGGTTCCAAGAGCATTATAGTTTACAACTGCTTTGCTTATATGAGTATCAATGTATGTGGTACTAACGCTAGATAATTTTAAGCCTTCATAAATGGCAATCTCTTTACCGTCTTTTGTTAACAAGATATCTACTTCTGCGGAATCCTTTTTATTTACGGATAAGCCATGTCTGGTTTGGTCTTTTATCTCTGTGTGTCCTTTCATAAAAAGCAAATCTCGAAAATAGTCATTCATACTGTTTTCCGAGCTGGCACCATTAAATGCGCAATTCAAACAAAAGCGTTGCCCTATTTGAAGTAGATCTCGAAGGACAACCTGCGATGAGGCTATATCTGCATTTAATCTAGCAGCATTTGACAAGGGAATGGGCTCTACGCTTTCAGATTCAAAGTAATAAATCTCTTTGAGTAAAAAACCAGATTCAGACGACTTAAGTGATTTGCTGATAGATTCTTTCAGTATATGCCCTTTCGATTTTAGCAAAGCAATGTCGCGGGGAGAACCTTCAACTGTAAAGTCCAACGCTTTTTTATCCCAGTTATCGCCTTTCATGCCAGCATAATAGGCAAGCCCCAAATCTTCATAATCGTATGTACAGTTTTGAAATGCCCTTGCAACATTGGGCGATTCGAGTTGTTCCAAATATTGAACTACTCGCCTTGAAAAGTTTTGGGGCAACCTATAAGTGAAATCGAATTCTCCCATAAAAAATCTCCTTAAGCCGTAAAGTCGATAGAATAATTATACCATATAATTACTTTTGGCGTAACCCCCTATTATGTACGCCGCCAAGCGGCGGCATAATTTAGTTAAGTGGAAATTCCAGCTCGGCAAACTCGGCATCGGTCATAAGTTTCAACTTTTTGATAACACCCTCCGACAGTTCGCGCAGAGCAGTTTCGTCCGGCAGAAGATAGCACTGCATCAACCGCAGCTCCTGCATCAAGCCCAGCCGGGAGCCGGAATTGTAGAGCATCATCAGCGTCAATTCTTCGCCATTAAAGTTCATGAGCATCCCTCACTTTCCGGCACCCAACAGGGCTGCACTCCGGGGCATCGCATTTTTCTTTTGCGCCAGCCAGTGAAGTCAGCTTTTCCAATGTGGAAGGGCGGTGGTTTGCGCCCAGTTCTTCTGCTTCTGCGGCTCTGTCCATCACAAAATCATAGTCCTGCAACAACCGCCGACCTTTTTCCATGTGATGTGTTTCCAGAATTTGCTCACGGACTTCCTGAATGGTCAATTCCGGCGCATCGACCTGACCACCATCCATCACGGAAAAGTCGCTGTGATAGATAGTGTAATCCCAACCTTCATCGGTGGACTGGATAGCAATATAGCCTTTACCACCCAATTCCCATGCACCCTGCTCATCTTGCGTCTGGATTTCCGGGTAGAAGTCTGCGTGGTTCCTACCCATAATATCGGCAAACTGGCAGATGTGGAACACATTGCCCAGACCGCCCATATCAAAGTGGTAATCATCCAAATGTTCCAGCTTTGCCGTAAAACTGCGACCATCCGGGTAGTCAATTTGAATCACACCGCCATCGGGAATGCGATAGAGATCGTCATAGTGGCTGTTGATGAGTCGAATATCCTTTGGCATCGTTTCAGGCTCCCAGATACGCCGTTTGTGGATGCCGGATGCGGGAACACTTTCGAGGATTTTTACGCTTTCGAGCTGGATGACCTTGCGCTCATCATCCGAAAGTTCAAACAGATACCAGTTCCGGGCAGCAGCAATGGCGTTTTTGCCATCCGGCGGTAGATTCTTTTCGGAGATCTGCCCGCTTTCCAGCTGTTCGCCTGTTACCTTATTATAAGTGGCAAAGCCGACGCCCGCGCCATTTTCCAGGAGGTGCAGATAGCGTTCATCGTTGATAAGATATACTGCTTCTTTCTTCTGTTCCATCAGCGACCATCCTCAAATTCCAGAGAGAACTTGCTGCGGCCATCGGCTTCGGTGGACAGCAGGACGGTGGCGTTGTACACCTTGCCCTTGGTACTCTTGCAGTCCTTCAGCCGGATGCGGCCATCTCGCAGCAGCTTGTCGGCCACATGAGCGTCCATCCGCTTGCCCAGACGCTTGAAGAAGGCGTTGTCTTTCCACAGAACAAAGCGGCAAGGATTGGATTCACAAAACCAGCCCTTTTCACGCTCAACGACATTTGCGCCGCAGTTCGGGCAGACACCAATCATTTTATTTTTCATAAGCACATCGGCTCCTTTCGCGGCTTCGGTGTTCTCCACCAAAGCAGTAATCATCGTGTTGATTTCCATCATAAATATTTCAGGCTCCATCTCGCCACGCTCAATGCGCAGCAGCTTTGCTTCCCAGTCGGCGGTCATATCCGCAGACTGAATCTGTTCGGGCATCACCGTGATAAGTGCCTTGCCCTTGTCGGTAGGCAGCAAGACTTTGGTTTTCTTGTCACCCTTGCGCTCCAGAAAGCCTTTCTGTACCAGTTTTTCGATGGTAGCAGCACGAGTAGCTGGAGTGCCGATGCCCTGACGCTCTGCATCCTCTGGCATACTGTCCGCGCTAGCTGTTTCCATAGAGTGCAGCAGAGTATCCTCGGTGAAGTGTTTCGGAGGGTATGTCTGTCCCTCTTTCAGTTCAGCACCAGAAATGCCGCACTCGCTTTGCTCCTGCACATCCGGCAGAGCAGCAGGCTCTTTCTTTTTGTCCAGCAGATCGTCCAGCATTTTGCGCTCAATGCCTTTCCAGCCCTCGTCCAAAACCACCTTGCCTTTTGCGGTAAATTCTTCCCCGGCGCAGATGGTGGTCAGGACGGTTTCTGCACAGCGGTGAGGTTCTCCCATGGCGCAGAGCAGACGTGCCGCAATCAGCCGCAGGACGCTCAGTTCCCCGGCGGGCAAAGCTGAAAAGTCGGCCTGTACCATGCTTGCAGTAGGCAGCAGCGCATGGTGGTCGCTGACCTTGCTGTTGTTGATTACCTGTTCTGCATGGACGGGTACAGCTTCCCCCACGGAAAAGGCTCCCGCAACAGCCGACACCAGCCCCGGCAGGGATGCTGCCATGTCTTCCGTCAGAAAGCGGCTGTCTGTTCGGGGATAAGTGATGAGTTTCTTTTCGTAAAGGCTCTGCGCATAGTTCAAGGTCTGCTGTGCAGTAAACCCCAGCAAACGGTTGGCATCCCGCTGGAGCGTCGTCAGATCATAGAGCTGCGGCGGCTTTTCGTTTTTTTCTTTGCGTTCTACTTTTTGCACCACCGTGCTGACCTCCTTTCGGCAGTTGGCAAGCAGCGTTTCCGCATCCTCTTTCTGCGAGAATCGCTTGCTGGATGCGGTGCCGTCGCCCTCAAATGCCAGCGAAACCGTGTAAAACTTCTCCGGGGTGAATGCAGCAATAGCTGCTTCTCGCTGCACGGCCATCGCCAGTGTAGGGGTCATAACACGCCCAACCGCCAAAGACCGACCATACAGGCATGAAAAGAGCCGGGAACAGTTGATGCCGACCATCCAATCGGCGCGTTCCCGGCAGAGTGCTGCGTTGTACAGCGCATCATATTCAGTTGACGGTTTGAGGTGAGCAAAGCCTTCCCGGATGGCGTTTTCCTCCATGCTGGACAGCCATAGGCGAGAAAAGGGCTTTTTGCAGCCTGCTTGCTGATACACCAAGCGGAAGATCAGTTCTCCCTCCCGGCCGGAATCTGTAGGATAGTTCTCGGAGGTGACTTTTCTGACATTGTTACTCGATGGCATCCAATGGGCCGATAAAGCGATAGAAAATCTGGATTTTCTGGACGTATTCGCCATCGACCTTTTCCGCTTTGGATACCAGAATCTTGTCAATCAGCTGATGCAGAATCTTATAGTTCAGTTCGGTGATGCCAGCGTACTTGCTGACTTCATCAATAAAATCCTGAATCTTGTCCAGCTGATCGTGTTCAGCACGGCCTTCCCGCTCGTACTGCTCAATCTTCTCGGTCAGTTCAGCCTGTTCTTTGTCGTAGCGATCTGCAAGCATTTGAAAACGTTTCTCCGGGAGAAGTCCCTTTGATACGTCCTCATAAAGTTTTGCATACAGGTCTTCGATTTCTGCGATTCGTGCTTTACACTGCTTCAAATCCCGTTTGTGCTGCGCCCGGTCAGAGGACACCCGGAGATGCATCTGATTTGCAATCTTCTTTACAAGGGCTTCCCGATTGCTCACAGCGGCCTTTGCGTGTGCCTGAATGTCCGCAAAGACAGCTTCATGCAGAACACGGGCTTCCAAATTATGAGAGTCACAGGCTTTCGCACCATATTTCCGATAAGTGCTGCAACAATAAAAGGTCTGATCCAGAACACTGTTACGTTTGCGCCTGTGCTCGACCTTGACTAACATCGTTCTGCCGCAGTCTGCACAGCGGACGATGCCCTTGAAGATATTGTCATAGTCGGTCTTATCACACATAAAACAGCCGGAACGGCTGTAAAGGATTCGCTGCACGTTTTCCCAGCGGTCTTGTGGGATGATTGCTTCATGTGTATTCGGAACGATAGCGCGTTCTTCAAACGGAATATAACGCCGCTTTTTGGATTTCATGGACACGGTGGGCTTGGCTTCGTAGATGATGTGTCCGGCGTAGACTGGGCTGTGCAGAACCTGACTGATATAGGCACTGTCCCAATCATACATCTTTTCATCATCAATAAAGCGGCCAAACATCTCTTTCTTGTAGTAACACGGCTTCAAGACTTTTTCATCGTGGAGCCGCTTGGCGATGCGGTGAAGCCCCAGCCCTTCCTCTGCCATTGAATAGATATACTCAACAACGGGGGCGGTGTTCGGGTCGATCACAAGGTGATTGTGGTCGGCAGGGTCTTTCTGGTAGCCAAACGGTGCGCCGCTTGAGATATACTTTCCGCTTTTCTTGCGTGTCCGAAGGGCACTCTTGATTTTTCGGGAAGTGTCTTTGGCGTACATTTCATTGATGATGTTTCGGAACGGGGCAATATCCATCTGGGATTGCTCGTTGGAATCATAACCATCATTGATTGCAATATAGCGGACACCGTGTTCAGGAAAGAAGATTTCCATATACGTTCCGGTTTCGATGTGGTTGCGTCCAAGTCGGGACTGGTCTTTGGTAATGACTGTTGCCACCTTTCCTTCCCGGATATCATCCAGAAGTTCCTGAAAGGCAGGGCGGTCAGAGTTCGTACCGCTGTAACCATCATCAACATAGTACTGGCAATTCCCGAAACCGTTGCGTGTGGCATACTCCATAAGCATCGCCTTTTGAGTGCGGATGCTCAGGCTTTCGCTGTTTGAACCGTCATCTTTTGACAGTCGGCAGTATAAAGCAGTTACTTTTTTGTCCTTTTCCATGTGTACCTCCATAATGGAAAAGAGACCTCATCAATCACATTGTAGCGGATGCTGCGTGATGATGCAAGCCCTTTTCCGCAGTAAAACGTCCAATTAGCCAGCGGCGAGATACGATTCGGCAGTTTTACGAATTTCTTCTTCCGCAAGCCGCTGAAAAAGCGTATTCATCGGCACATTGCCGATATAATGGCGTTCCACGATCAGGCGCACGGACTTCGGACTTCTCGGCGCACGTTTGCGTGTGGTGGGCTTCTTCTCAGATTTTTCTTTGTTCAAGGGCAGACCTCCTCATTCATGTGGTGCAAATACGGAAAGGAATGGATGGATTCTATTCGTTTTTCTCTTTTTGTTTTATTACGTTGGTTAGGTGAAAGTTTTCTTTGATACAGTCTTAAAGGCTGCTATACTGCATAGGAAAAATATCTTTTGCAGATGCCATTAAGAATCTGCATCACAGAATCGTGATTTTGGCGGTTCTTGAATCGTGAAAAACGCAGAACTATTCAACATTTGGAATTTTCACAAAGATGTGATTGGGCGAAGAAAACCGCGTTCGTCTGCGCTCAATCAATCCCGCAGCGTCCAATTCCTTAAGCGCACTGGAAACACTGACAGTGCTGCGCCCTAGCTGCTCAGCCAAAGAGCAAATCGTAAAAATGACAAACACGAAACCACGTTCATCTATCCAGAGATTTTTCTGCGAGAGCGTGGCACGGTCGAGCAGCAGCACATAAGTCATTTTTGCAGTCTGGCTCAGGTCAAGTTCCAAAAGGAAGCGTGGGTATGGGAGAAACGGCGGCAGCAGAGTTTGCGTGGTAAGATATTCTGAAATGTTGATCACCTCCAGCTGAAGCAGAAATCAGAAACAAAGAGTATGTAACGAGAATTGGTGGGTTCCAATTCTCCAGTCGCAGAAAAGCACGAAACAAGTGCTCAACTGCGTTAATAAGTTAAGGTCTCCCATATTGGTCCTCGACTTCCCTAGGAGTGGGGAATCGTCCGGCGGCGGGCTTGCACCGCACCATTGGCATTTCAGCCACCCCGTCTTCGTTATGACCGGGCTGCGAGTTACAGAAGTACCTTTTGTGAAGTACCGGACGATTGAACTATTCACTTGTCAAGGAACATATGGAAGATTTCTGGACTTTGACGGACGAAAAACATCCTTCTACTTGGTAGCCGATGAAAAAGGCCATTTCGTAGCATTGCAAGCAATTTTGTAAACAAAACGTCATAATAGTCCGAGAGTCGGCTTGAAAAAGATGCTTTCATATACGAGCCATTGGAAATGAATGTTTTACACCCATTGGCGAGTTGCTGTAATAAAGCTGTAATAAAGTGGAAACGGGGCTAACTCATAAAGATGCCCTACACTTGGTAGGCATCGAGAATGCCTGTTTCGTAGCATTGGTGAGAAACTTGTAATTGAATTGTAATTCTTGAGACCGAATCTCCGGCTTTGAAAAAGTCCTCTCAATAGGTAGCCGACGAAAAAGACCAAAAGACAACCATCCTTTTGAGAATTAACAAAAAGGTCACAAATGACTAGCCTTCAAAGAAGCGTTTCTACTATTAACAGAAAAAGTGGCCTAAAATGGGGGGTGTTGGAGAAAATTTCCACCTTAAAAATACGCCTTTACTCACTAGCCAACGAGAATAGCCAAAAGCCAACAAAAACGAATTATGTATTTCTGCCACTGATTGCAACAGCATATCGGTGACAGAAAGATCGTTTAGAGCGATTCTTCGCGGTTTGGGGGAGTGGAAGTCGTTTTGTGGTGGGACTTTTTCTGCTGAAACTGCTCCAGCTGTTTCAGCACCGATTCCTTCTCCGAGGTCTTGCCGCCCGGTGCAGAAAGCTGCTGCTTATTCAGCACCATGTCAATATACTTGCGGATATTTTTCAGGGCAGAGACGTCCGGTTGCAAGGTTTCCAGTTTGGTACGCAGTTCTGCGCTGCCAGATTGCAGCGCAGAAAATTCGGCATCCAATGCCGAAAAATCCACCGCTGTGCTGCCGTTCAGCTTCATCAGGGTGCGAACGGCTTTGTTGAATGCGTCCAGCTCGTCCTTGTGCTGGGCGGCGTAAGCGTCCTTGGTCAGCTTAAAGTTTTTCTTAATAAAAGTGTCGTGGACGGGTTTCAGCTTGGCATGGACGGCCGCAGCGTCCTTGATTTGAGCAATCGAACGCATACGGTTCTCGTTCTGCTTCAACTGCTTGCGGAGAGGGGCGATGGTCTGGTTCAGGTTGGAAATTGCGGTATCCAAATCCTCGATGATGTTCAGAGAATGGGCTTTCAGATAATCAACAGCCTGCATAACTTCGTTGAGGTCACGGGCAGTACATTTTATCTGCGCCCTGCTCGACCAATCGCTCCGCTGATTATTGCGAAGGTTGAAGTAATCCACCAGCAAGTCGGACAGCGTGGGTTCTTTCGCCTTTTCCAGAGCGTCCAGAAGAAGCTGCTTCTTTTCGTTCAGGTCTGCGATCCAGCGTTGCAGCCCACGGATGGCGCTGCGGATGGACTGCATCAGGCTGTTGGCGGCTCGAATGTCCCGGTTCAGGTTGCCGAGAAAGGTTTCCACTCCACGCTTTTCCATCTGGTGTGCAGCGGGGCCGAGATGGACGGTCGGTATCTGCTGGATGCCCTGCCGCTCAAAGGAGCGCAGGTCAACACGTTCCGGTCTGCCAGCAGCTTCCAGATAGCGGTTGGTGATGGTCTCCCAGCCATGCCGCCAGACCTCGGCGTACTTCTGGTCGTTCCAGTCCACGGTGCTTTCCTTGTGGCATTTCCAGTTGCCGGAAGGGAGCCGGATGCGCTCGCCGTTCTCGTCAAGGTCGTATACCTTTCGGGCTTTCGGGAGCCACTTGCCGTGTTCGTCCATTGCTCGGAGCGTCAGCAGAACGTGGGCGTGTGGGTTGCCATCTCCCTTGTCGTGGATGGCAAAATCGGCTATCATGCCTTTGGAAACGAACTGCTCATTGCAAAATTCTTTGAGCATGGGAAGATACTGTTCCGGCGGAACTTCTTTGGGCAGAGCCAGCACGAAGCGCCTGGCCAGCTGGGCGTTCCATTGTTTCTCGGCAGCCTCCACCGAGTTCCAGAGGGTTTCCCGGTTGGCGTACTCCGGCGGAGCGTGGGATGGCAGCATGATTTCCGTGTACAGGATGCCACGCTTGCCGGTGTAGTTTTTGGTTTTCTGATCGTACTCCGAAAACAACTTCTCGCCGCTCTGGTAGGCTGCACCTGCCACCGCTGACTGTCCTTTGCTGCGCTGGGTGATCGTGATGTCAAAATGTGGGTTGGGCAAAACTCTCACCTCCTTCTGGGCAAAAAGAAAAGCAAGAAACCATCTCTGATTTCTTGCCTAGTGGTGCCGCCAGTAAGCGGCTGGTATTTAGTTTTAAGGTGTTGTGACTCCTAAAAGCAATTACCTTATCGGAGTTCCAATATGCTTGTCCAATCTCCATTGTGGAGTAGTTCCATCATCTCCCCAATACTCGTCAATAAAAGCGATTTTCCCATCCTTTATTTTAATAAAAGATGTTACATGACAAGAGATTTTTCTATCGCCCGAATACACATGGACAACTGTAATAATTAAATCGGAGAATTTTTCAATCCGTTCAATTTCTCCATCCCAGTCTCCTGGATATTCGCAGTTTGCTTTGATAAATTCATTGACAGTAAAATGTTCATTCGTATTATGCCAATTAACAAAAGCGTCTTTATGAAAGAATACTTTCATTTCTTCTGGTTGCTGCGACAGAGCAGCTTTCCAGTAAGCGTTTATATCCATCGTGTTACTCCCCCTGCTGTTTTTACTTTCTGGTCCGGGATTAGAAGGCAACATCATTTCAAAGTCTCCTCCAGCAAAGCTGTAATATCCTCCC
>ENA-UEQH01000798-UEQH01000798.1-human-gut-metagenome-genome-assembly--contig:-NODE-798-length-15200-cov-30.821266_pt1 | contig 15200 bp, 9 predicted proteins | sample MGYA00242945_ERZ507943 | MGnify/ENA primary metagenome ERZ507943 (study PRJEB26167, sample SAMN06115418) | human gut metagenome | host: Homo sapiens | place: China:Hubei | collected 2015-03-06 | study... | reverse complement strand
AAGAACATCGACGAGTCCTTTAAAGGAGCTGAAGCTGAATTGGGCCTGATATTCCGTATGAAAAACTTTGCAATTTCTGCGGGGGCACAGAGTAACAGTTTCAAATATTTCGAAGGGAACGTAGGTATAGGTATCATGTTTTAAATATAGGCAAATATGAATTTTTTAAATTATAAATACTATAAGACTTTGTTTTGGGGCGTATCTGTTTGCCTCTTGACATCACTGGGGCATACAGCTTGTACGGAGGTGCTTCCGGGGGATGATTTGCTTGAAGTTCCTTTGATGGGAGTTGAGCAAGAGTCGGTTATAACGCGTACATCGGCTACATTGGTTGGAAATTTTACGGGGAATCTGTCTTACGTTAAAGAGGCTGGTGTGAAATACTCTACATCACAATCTTTTCCAGCTGATGGAACCTTTACTCAGAAGCTTTCTAGCGAGCAGATAAAAGAAGGCTCATTCTCTGTAGAATTGACGGATTTGACTCCAAATACTAAATACTATTATTGCTGGTATGTTTTTACCGGTGTAATGGAAGTAGACAGTTATGTGAGTGAGTTTACTACACCTGCAACTGAAATGACAACCTTTGGTGAATTGGTTGCCGATACGATAGGCGAGGATATGGCTCGCATCAGCTGTAATGTGGCCGAAGTGGGTGATAATTTTCTGATTGAATGTGGTATTGCGTATAAAAAGAAAACAGACCGTACTTTTATTTCTATTGCTTGTGATTCAATTCCTCAGAATGCAGAAAAGAAGTTTGTGGTAGATTTGATGGATTTGGAGCCGAATACGCAGTATATTATCCGTGCTTATGCAAAGAACAGTGCCGATGAATCTGGTAATACCGGTATCAAGGAAGGGTATAGCGAAAACGATTCAATTACTACGCAGAATCAGCTTTCGGCAACAATGAGTATTTTAGAACCTTCTAACATTGGAAGTAGCTCTGCGAAAATAACTGCCAAAGTACTTTCTGCTGTAGGTTCTGACGGCGTGATAGAAGAAAGAGGTTTCTGCTACAGCAGTACTAATACTTATCCTACAATTGCCGATGGAAAGTTGGTGGTGGAAGGAACTGCACTGAATGAGGATTATACGGGAACGATTACCGGTCTGGAAGAAGGAACTGACTATTATGTTCGTGCATATGCCAAAAGTATTGTAGAAGGCAAAGAACGTTATGGCTATAGTGAAGTGATGCAGTTTAAGACGATAGGTCTGGAGACACCTTCTTTTGAGAGTACGTCATATAATTCATCTGCAACTGAAATTGAGATGACAGCTGTATTGTCAAATTATGATGAGAACGCCATGGTTGAAAGAGGCTTTATCTGGGATAAAACAAAAGGTGAAATAACACTGGAAGAAGCTGTCACTGCTAACCAGTTTGTAAAGGTGGATGGAAAAAGCAAAACGTTTATTGGTAAAATCACCGGATTAAAGCCTAATGAAAGCTATTATGTACGAGCTTATGCGATTTATAAATCGGGAGATAATGAAAAGATTGGTTATTCATGGGGATATTCAATTTATACAAGCAGTTTTCAAGTCCCTGATTTAAGTAATCCGGAAGTTACTGAAATTGGCTTCTTCTCTGCAAAACTGACGGGAAAAATTTCATCGAATGGAAATGGAACTATCATTAAACGAGGATTCTGTATCAGTACTAAAACAAGTTCTCCTACAATCGAGACTTGCGAAAAAGAGATAGAAGCTGATGAAGCGTTTGTGGCTACTGTTGATGGACTGAAATTGAATACGTACTACAATGTAAGCTGTTATGTAGTTGCAGAATTGGATGGGGAACAGAAAACAGTTTATTCATATGAAAACAACTTTAGAACTAAGGAGCCAGAATCGGTTTCATTTGCTAATTTTACTGATGATGTGTCGACTTTCTCTAGTATTACCTTGACGAGTGAAATTCTGGATTTGGGTGATGGAGAAGAATTGGTGGAAAAAGGTATATGTTGGCTTGAATCTGATAATTGGCCTGATTTTACATTAGAGGATTGCACTGGTTCTTTAAAGTCAGAAGATGTTACGACAAGCAGCTATACGTATACAATAACAAATTTGATGTTTAGTACGTCGTATAAGATACGTGCTTATGCTAAAGTAAGAATCGGGGATGAAATAATTGTGAATTATTCAGACATGGTATCTCTTTATACAAAATCTATATCAGTATCATGGGGCCTGATTACAGTTTCTGATACAAGTTGTGAAGCGGAAGCAACCTTCAAAAATGATATGACTGGAATTACAGAATATGGATTCTGTGCTATTGAAGAAGAACTTTATAATGACCCTAATGGTAAGTTGATAGAACTGCCGGTAACATCTATTACTGATGACAATCAGATAAGCGGTACTATTACAGGATTGACCAGTGGTAAAAAATATTATATTCGGGTTTATGCAAAGAGCGGGGAAACTATTGGATATTCTTCAATATTAGAAATAACAACTAAGAGAATTCCTGGAGAAGACGATAATGTATCACCTGATAAAAAAGACTGATTATGATGAAGAAATATATTGTAAAATGTTGTCTGATGACACTGGCAGGCTTTCAGCTTGCCGGTCTGCCATCATGTTTGAATGCTGATAATGAACTGGAAACTGTCGTAAACGGTGAAACTACACGTGTGACACTCGTTGAGAAAAAGATTGAAGACCTTGAGGCAGGAACTTTAAGCACAAGACTTACTGATGAAGAAAAGGCCAGCGTGCAGCGTCTGGTATTGGCAGGGACATTCAATGCTGCTGATGTAGATTGTTTACGTAATGAGCTTTCTGCACTGATAGAATTGGATATGGAGAATGTCCAGATTGTCGCATCTGAATTCACTTATAGTGGATATAGGACCCTTGAGGCAAATCAGATTGGAGATTCTATGTTTGAAAATATGTCGAAGTTGGAACGTATAAAAATACCTTCTACAATTGAGGTTATTTGTTCTAACGCTTTTAGAAATTCAAATGTAGCTGATTTAGAAATTCCCGCAAGTGTTAAAGAAATAGGATCTTACGCATTTAGTGATTGTAAAAATCTGACTAAAATAACTATTCCTGCTACAGTTACAAGAGGAGTAGGAGATGGCTTCACTATTAGTTGCACAAATCTTGAATCTGTAGAGTTTTTAGCTGAAACTGTTGAAAGAAAAGTGCCCAATGATGCTTTTAGAGGTTGTAATAATTTGAAAACTATTAAGTTGGCAGCTTCAATAACTTCTTTGGGTATCCATAGCTTTTATGGATGTAGTTCATTATCTGATTTTTCTGCTTTTGTCAATATTAATAATATTGAGGAGGGAGCATTTAGAGAATGTGGCTTTGAAACGGTTGATTTGTCAAATGTCTTAACGTTTGGTCCTACAATATTTGCTCAATGTCGTGCTTTGCGTTCGGTGGTTTTACCTGAAGATATGACAAGTATACCTAGTTCTATGTTCTGGGAATGCACATCTTTGGAGAATATAACTCTCCCTAGTAAATTAAAAGAAATAGGCTTTACTGCATTTGCTGGTAGCCATTTGAAGGAAATTGAATTTCCAGTCGGACTAACTACTATTGGTTCTGATGCTTTTAGTAGTACTCTGCTGACTGATATTAAAATTCCATCTACTGTAACAACTATCGGGACAGGGGTTTTTAACAGTACGTTATTGCGGGAATTAGAAATCCCAGAAAGTGTAACATCAATTGGTGGAAATTTTGTCGCATCGTGTAAATATCTAACTTCTATATATTGGAATACCTCAGTGACTCCTGTTCCCTATTGTTATGATATAAATCCCAACTGCCTGCTGTTTATAGATTATAAAACAACTCCTGTAGCTGCAGATCCTAGCTGGAAAAATATTATTACAAATGGTAAAGCAAGTGTCATTTATTTAAGTAAATCGGATTATAGTTATGCATTCTCTTCTCCTCGTGAGTTTGAGGTAGAAAAAATTTATTATACATATAATTTTTCAAATAGCAACTATACTTCTGTGGGGCAATCAAGTAATTGGAATACACTGACTTTGCCTTTTGCTCCTTCGGCTATAACGCATGAGTCTAAAGGTACAATGGCTCCGTTTGGAAGTGATGTAGAAGGTGCCAAACCGTTCTGGCTGCGTAAATTGGGTACTGAGGGATTTGAAAATGCAACGACTATTGAGGCTAATGTTCCTTATATTATTGCGGTACCTAATAATCCGAATATTTATTTGGATGAATATAATTTGGCTGGAAAAGTGACATTCAGTGCTGAGAATGTAACAATGAGTGTGACACCGACAGAACCAGTTGTTTTGGTAGGGCCTAACTATAGCATGTATTCAAACTATGAATATAAGCCAGCTGATGTAACTGTGTATGCATTAAATACAGATTATTATGTAGACGGATACAATTACGGTAGCGTTTTTGTTAGGGGGGTATTGCCTGTTTTCCCTTTTCAAGCTTATGTGAAAAATAATTCGGCAGCCAGTCGCGTAATTCCAATTAGTACGAAGGCTGTTGGCAGCCGTACTAAAACAGCAGTCAATACAACCGGTATTCCGTGTGTTGATGATATGTAAAATCTTATTTATTGGTAACCTTAAGCCGTCTGTGTTAAACAGGCGGCTTTTTTGTTTAAAATAATCTGTGGAGAAAATAGATGATATCTTTACATAAGGACATAAAAAAAGGAGTACCGCTGTACTCCAACCTTTGTTAACCTTAAATCTAATACTATGAAAAACACGATGCAAAGGTACGGATTTCCGGGAAATCTGCAAGCGTTTTGAGGAGAAAAATGTGTTTTATAACATTGTTTAATGAATAATGCTTTGGCTTTTAAAATATGTAATCCGTTCTTTGACAGGTAAACTATAATGAAAGCCGTATCGAAGTGCTGAAGTCAGGTTTTCGGTACGGCTTTTCCAATCTTATGCTATATGCGGAACTTATGTCCGCCGTGCATTAGTTGATTTGCAATGTGAAGCCACCGCCCGGTGCCATATGTACTTTCAGAGGCTGGCCAGAGCTTACGGTAATTTCTTCGCGCTTGTAGTCGCATGCGGCACGGTGTGCATTGACTCCATCCTTAAAGAGGACCGCTTTGTGGTTGCCTGAAGCAAGGAAAGAAAGGTCGACTTCCACATCGCGTGCATCCCAATTGTTCAGACCACCTACGTACCATGTATTCCCTTTGCGGCGGGCAGTAAGGATGTATTCACCCATCTTGCCGTCCAGAACGATGGTTTCATCCCATACGGTCGGGATTTGAGCGATAAACTGTGTAGATTCCTGCTCGCGCATATAGTTGCTGGGGGAGTCGCACAGCATGTTGAACGGTGATTCCAGAATGATGTACATGGCCAGCTGGTGGCAGCGTGTACCTTGACTCATCGGTTCGCTGTTGCTCGGGTAGTAGTTCTGGCGGGTAGCGTTGCGCATGGCTCCCTGGGTGTAGTCCATCGGGCCTGCTACCTGGCGGATAAACGGAATCATTACGTCGTAAGTAAGCTGGTCGAATCCGGCAGGACGCCACTTCATCTGTTCCAGTCCGTGTACACCTTCGAAATTCAGGACATTAGGATAGGTACGGTTCAGGCCGGCAGGTTTGTGTGTACCGTGAAGGTCGAGAATGAGGTGATATTTGGCACACATGGCTGCTGCACGGTGGTTGAAGTCCGTCATCAGCTGGTCGTCACGGTCCATAAAGTCTACCTTGAAGCCTTTCACGCCCATTTCGGAGAAATAACGGCATACATTTTCCATATCCCGTTCGAAAGCGTAATAGCCAGCCCAAAGGATAATACCCACGTTGCGTGCTGCAGCATAGTCTACCAGCTCCTTCAGATTGATTTCGTCGACAACCTGCATCAGGTCTGCTTTCAAGTTTACGGCCCAACCTTCATCCAGAATCACATATTCGATTCCGTACTGGGAAGCAAAGTCGATGTATGCCTTATAAGTAGCGTTGTTTACACCCGTCTTGAAGTCTACGCCATACAGGTTCCAGTCGTTCCACCATTCCCAGGCTACTTTTCCCGGTTTAATCCATGATGTATCCGATACTTTGGAAGGCTCTGCCAACAGGTAGCTCAGATTGGAAGCTGCCAGTTGCTTGTCGCTGGTGGTTACTACAGCCACGCGCCAGGGGAAATTGCGCGGTCCGTCTACTTTGGCGATGTAGCCTTCGCGTTCGGTTACACGCATCTGCAAGTTATTGTGTCCTCCCTGTTTCTGTGTCTTGGGATAAGGAGCCTGCACGCCACTCAGCGAATGGGTACCGGTGGCGTTGGTCAGATACAGTCCCGGATAATTGTTGAGGTCGGTTTCGGTGATGCAGACCTTTACGTCCGGTGTAGGCTGTACGACGAGCGGCAGGAACATCAGACGTTGCTTGTTGAGTTCAGAAATCTTTTGTGTGGCATACACGTTCTCGAATGAGTTGTGGAACTGGGCGTTATAGTCACCGTCTTCACCGACTGCTACATACGGAACTGTGGCCTGAGCATCGTTTGGGAAGCGGTAGTCTACTTCCTCATTGACAATGCAGAACGGTTTCTTGGCGTGATTGACAAAGCGGTATGCCACTCCGTCGTTATAGGCGCGGAACACTACGCTGTAATCGCCCTTGAAGCGGAGTGTAAGCTCGTTGTAGTAATCGCGAATACGGCTGGCACGGTAGAAAGGTGCTTCGATTTGTGTATCGTTCTTTTTTTCTGTGACTTTGGTCAGACGAGCCTTGTCGCCCCATACCTTTCCGTTGTCCAGCTTGGCCGAGATAGGCGAGGGTGCCAGTACCTGCTGGCCGTTGCAGGAAATGTCGTAAGTAAGCTTGTCGCCAACGGTGATGGTTGATTTCAGTTTTCCGTCGGGAGATGAGAGCAGCAGTTGCTTTTGTGCCTGTACCGAAAGTGCAAAAAATGCACATGTGCAGGTTAGTAAGAGATTAAGTCTTTTCATGGTCTATAGATTAATTAGAAATTAGTAGTGCAAATGTACGATATTTTGTTTGAGGATAAAATGAATATGTATGTTTTTTGCTTTGTTACTGACAAGCATTTTATATCTTTGTATAAAAGCTTGAATGAAACAAGTGTTTATCGTTCCTGAATTATTAATTATTTAATTGTTTGCCCATGAAATATCCAATTGGAATACAAAGTTTTGACCGCATTATAGAAGACGGCTATGTATATATAGATAAGACGGATATGGTTTATTCGCTTGTTCATGAGGGCTCGATTTACTTTCTGAGCCGTCCGCGCCGGTTCGGTAAAAGTCTTCTTGTTTCCACACTAAAGAACTATTTTCTGGGTCGAAAGGAATTGTTTAAAGGCTTGAAGATAGACAGCCTGGAGAAGGAGTGGAAAGTGTATCCTGTATTTCATGTAGACTTTAACGGTTCAAACTTTACGAAGCAGGGAATACTGGAAAATCGCATTGCCAGTTATGTTTCTGATTGGGAAAAGCAGTATTCGCTGGAAGCAGGAGATATTGAAACTGATTTGGGAAACCGTTTTATGAAGGTGCTTAAAGCGGCACACGAGCAGAGCGGAAGGCGTGCCGTAGTACTGATTGATGAATACGACAAGCCGATATTGGATGTACTGGATGTAGATAAACATCTGGAGGAAGAGCACCGCAATATTCTGAAAGCTTTTTATTCGGTGTTTAAGGGAGCTGACGAGCATCTTCAGTTTGTATTTCTTACCGGAGTTACGAAATTCTCGCAGGTGAGCGTGTTCAGCGGTTTTAATCAGCCTAAGGATATCAGTATGCACAATAAGTATGAGGCACTTTGCGGTATCACGCAAGAGGAACTTGATGCGACTTTTCGTGAGCCGGTAGAAAGTATGGCTGAAGCTTATCATTGCTCTTACGATGAGATGCGCGACCGTCTCAAGGCGCAGTATGACGGTTACCATTTCAGCGATCGGCTGACAGATGTCTATAATCCATTCAGTCTGCTGAATGCTTTCGATGCACAGCGGATATCGGATTACTGGTTTAAGAGCGGTACACCTACTTATCTTATTCGTTTGCTCTCGCATACGGATGAACAGATGGATGATATTACAGGTAAGTTTTATGCTCCGAAAGAGTTTATCGATTACAAGGCGGATGTGGAACAACCTCTCCCGATGATTTATCAGAGCGGGTATTTGACTATTAAGGCTTTTGACATGGATTTTAATCTGTTCTTGCTGGACTATCCCAACAAGGAGGTCAAGGAAGGTTTTCTGACGATGGTGGCCTCGAAGTATTTTGACAACGGTGATAAAATCAATCCGTGGGTGAGGGAAGCTACTATCTTTCTGCGGAAAGGTGAGGTAGATAATTTCCGTACGGGCCTGACGTCCTTTTTGGCAAGCATACCTTACACCATGCGCCGTAAAGAGAACGAGCGTGAGCGCGAACGGTATTTTCATTATACTTTCTACCTGCTTCTGCGTCTGCTGAGTGTCTATACGGTTTATACAGAAAAAGTGCAGAGTCAAGGTCGTGTGGACTGCGTTGTGGAAACTCCGCAGTATGTGTATATCTTTGAGTTTAAGTTGGATGGTACTGCCGATGAAGCCTTGCGGCAGATTGAAGAAAAAGGGTATGTGCGTGAGTATGCGTCAGACAATCGCAAGTTATATAAGATAGGTGCCGTTTTTTCTTCGGAAACAGGAACCATCAGCGACTGGAAATCTGTTGAAGCATAAAGTTAACTGCATAGAAAAAAATATCGTCCCGTTTTTCCTGCAAAGGGAAAGCGGGACGTTTCGATACTTTAGGGCATAAAAAAAGGAGTACCGCTGTACTCCAACCTTTGTTAACCTTAAATCTAATACTATGAAAAACACATTGCAAAGGTACTGCTTTTCTGTGAATCTGCAAGTAAAAGCGACTAAAAAATCTGCTTTATAACATAGTTTAAAGATTTGTAGGGTGAACTGCAACAAAATGTTTATTGCCGTGTACAAAAATGTCTACAGCTAAAGCTTGATATAAATCTGTTTGTGGTAGAGCCAGTATCCCGGAAGCCAGTTGAGAAGGACAAAAAGCACAGCCCATGCCAGTGAGCCTCCGTATGCTCCAAAGCCCGGAGCGAGAAAATGCTCGTAAGCGTACGGCTTGCAGGAGGATAGCAGAACGGACAGAAAAGCGGACTGTACATAAAGGTAAAGCGGGTTGATGCCGAAAACCTCGAAGAAGCGTGTCCAGCGCTGGTGACTGTTGATGTCGATGTTCCAGATGAGTAATGCCAGCAGCAGGGAGCCAAACCCGCAGGTCGTCAGTACGAAGGTACTGCTCCAGATTTTCTTGTTGAGCGGGCAGCCGTAGCTGAGGAGCAGTCCGCAGAACAGCAGCAGGGTGCCGGTAAGAAACAGGGTGCGTATCACTTGTTCCGGATTGTTTTTATAACGGGCAATTTGCATTCCGGTAAAAGCGCCTATCAGTACGTGAGCTGTACTGCTGATGCATCCCAGCAGACCTTCGGGGTCAAAAATGATGGGAGTTCCATCGGCCAGGTAATCTGTATAAAGATGACTTTCGCCCAGCAAAGCCTTGTCTGTCAGTATAGCAATGTTGTCGGGGGTAAGAGTGGTGCTTCCTGTAAAATGCAGGAGCAAGGCATAAAAAAGCAACAAGCCTGCCGACAGATGCAACAGGTATTTGTGCGGAATATGCAGGAGCAGCAGCGAGGCAATGCCATAGGCCAGTGCAAGCCGCTGCATGACACCCGGTATACGCAGATGGGCAAGCGAAGCTCCCGGATTGAAATATTGCTGTACAAAAAGATTGATGGCCAGTCCGACCAGAAATATCAGCAGGGTGCGCTTCAAGATTTTATACAGGCTGGTGCGAGTTTGCCTGAATTCAAATTTCCGCAGGGAAAAATAAGTAGAAATACCCATGATGAACATAAAAAACGGGAAAATGAGGTCGGTAGGAGTAAGCCCGTTCCATGCGGCATGGCGCAACGGGGCATAAATGTAACTCCACGAACCGGGATCATTGACCATAATCATACCGGCAATGGTCATGCCGCGCATGACATCGAGAGCAAGCAGCCGCTTGGGCGCAGCCTGTGGTTGGAGGGACTGTGTGGTGTGCATGATTGTTGTGTAATTTAGGTTTAAAAGTACGGCATTGCACTTCTGCAGCTACTACAGAGGTGAATGCCGTACGGGTTATTCGGAGTTTAATCAGAGCTCAATGCGTTTGCGGAGCTCTTTCAGAATCGCTATATCTTCTGCACGCAACTGGCCGTCACGGTTGGGCGGACAGTTCAGAATCAGGATATTGTCGTTCTTGGTGCATTGGCGGTAAAGTTTCTCCAGCTCGTCTACCGATTTAAATGTATGGTCGGTCGTGTTGTAGAACCATCGCTGACTGATGCAGACGGTCGATTCCCACGGCATGTAATAGTCTTTGCCATCATGCGTAAACACTTTCGGGTCGTTGTCGGCCGGCAAGTATGGGTCGCCCAGACGGAAATCGCTTGGGAAATAACGGATAGGATATCCCTCCTGCTGGTCTTGCGGCAAGACAGGGTGCTTGTCGGCATTTTCAGGCGAACCGATGCTCCAGTTGATACCTATCTGGCAGTCGGGCTGGCGTTTTTTGATGGTCTGATAGATGTCCATCACCGGCCAGCGGTAGTTTTGCTTCACCCAGCCGCCATCAAACCAGAATTCGACGATAGGCGTATGCTTTTCGGCAATTGTGATAAGCTCTTCCAACTGGTTAATCATATAAGTATTGTAAGCAGCATCCTGCTTGCGGTCGGCTACATCGCCGTTTACCTTACGGTCCCACAAAGAATAATAAAGTCCCAGGCCGATACCGTGTTTCTTACAGGCCTTAGCTACTTCTTCTACCACATTGGTAGAATTGCCCGAGCTGGCTACGTCGTAGTCGGTATACTGGCTGTCCCAAAGACAGAATCCGTCGTGGTGTTTCGTAATCAGGATAACGTACTTCATGCCGGCATCCTTGGCAGTCTGTATCCACTGTTCCGCATCGATAGCCGAAGGAGCATACGAAGAAGCCGGTTTGGAACCGTCGGTCCATTCTTCATCGTGAAAAGTGTTGATACCAAAATGGATGAACATGCCGTACTTGCGGGCTATCTGTTGCTGCTGGGCAGCGCTGGGGGTGGTAGACGGCACAGGCAGGATGAGCGACGTGTCTTGCGAGGACGGTGTGCAGCAGCTGCTTGTGAGCAGGACGGCAAAAAGAGCCGGAATAAAATGTTTCTTCATAATAGATTGTTTTTAGTTAGTTGTTTGAAAAGGATGTACCTTTATATATATAATGGTGCAAAGATACTTCTTTTTATGAAACAGCAAACAGAATGCTGCGTTGCATTTTGTCGGGCGGAAGCTTTTGCGTACATTTGTGACAGGCAGGATGCCGGGAAACGATGAAAATATAACATATAGCATATGGAATGTAAGATTACAACACTGACGGAAAACTGCGTGTACGGCCGCAAGTTGCAGGCAGAGCACGGATTGTGTCTTTATGTAGAGCTGCCCGATGCGGTGGTTTTGTTTGATACGGGGGCTTCCGACCTCTTTGTCCGGAATGCACGCTTGCTGCATGCCGACTTGCAACGGGTAGATTATCTGATACTTTCACACGGGCACAGTGACCATAGTGGGGGACTGAAGGCTTTTCTGGAAGTAAATACCCGTGCACGTGTGGTGTGCAAGCGTGAGGCATTCGACCGGAAGTTCAAGGGAGAGCGTGAGAACGGAATGAAGGGAACAGAAGGACTGGATTTGTCGCGTTTCCTTTTTGTGGAGCAGACCATGGAGTTGGTATCTGGCTTGTGGGTCTTTCCCGATTTGCCTGTAGAAGATGAACGGGACACTCACTTCGAACAGTTTCTGGTGCAGCGGAACGGAGCATTGCAGCCCGACTGCTTTGATGACGAGCTGGCTGTAGTGCTACAAGGCGAAGAAGGAATGGCAGTGCTGAGTGCCTGTTCTCACCGGGGAATCACGAATGCCTTGCGCAGGGTACGCAGGCAGTTTCCGGTACTTCCATTGAAACTGTTACTGGGAGGTTTTCATATTCACAATGCGAAATCTGAGAAAGATCAGGTGATAGCAGCTTATCTGTCGGAAGACCTGCCGGAGCGACTCGGAGTATGCCATTGCTCGGGAGTAGACAAGTACGCCGTATTCCGTGCACTGTGGGGTGACCGTGTATTTTATAATCATACAGGATGCGTAACAGAAGTAACACTATAATAGGCAAAAGAGTTAAATACAGACATTAATTAGCTAATTTGCACTTTACATTTGTTTTTATTTGGTAATTTATTTTATATTTGCATTCCAAAATATCTAATATTAATTTAAATCTTCATTAACTTATGTTTAACAAGCATCCTAAAGGATTAGTAGCAGCATCGCTGGCCAACCTGGGAGAACGCTTCGGGTTCTACACCATGATGGCTATTCTGGTGCTCTTTTTGCAGGCCAAATTTGACCTTGGACTCAAGGAAGCAGGTCTGATTTATTCTACTTTCTATTTTTCTATTTACATTCTTGCATTGGTAGGCGGTATCATTGCCGACAAGACCCGCAACTATAAAGGTACCATTCTGACAGGTATTGTATTGATGGCATTGGGTTACCTGATGCTGGCTATCCCGTCAGAGACTCCGGTTGCAAACAAAACATTAATGTTGACAATCACTTGTGCGAGTCTGTTTATTATTGCTTTCGGTAACGGTCTGTTCAAGGGTAACCTGCAGGCGCTGGTAGGTCAGATGTATGACGACCCGAAATATTCGAGCATGCGCGACTCTGGTTTCTCTTTGTTCTATATGTTTATCAACATTGGTGCTATCTTTGCTCCGATGGCCGCTGTGGGCGTGCGTAACTGGTGGTTGACACATAACGGCTATGCTTACAATGCAGAACTGACTACATTGTGCCACGGACATCTGGCCGGAACATTACAGCCTCAGGCTGCAGAGACTTTCCAGAAACTGGCTGCTGAAGTGAGCAACGGCACTGCAACCGACCTGACTGCTTTTGCAAACAGCTATCTGAATGTGTTCTCTACAGGTTTCCACTATGCATTTGGCGTTGCTATCGTAGCTATGCTGGTATCTTTGCTTATCTATGTAGTAAATAAAAGAAAATTCCCAGATCCAAGTCAGAAAGCTGCCGGAAACAAGGCTGCAGCTGCCGTAGAAATGAGCGCACAGGAAGTAAGACAACGCATCATGGCCTTGTTTGCTGTGTTTGGTGTGGTTATCTTCTTCTGGTTCTCATTCCACCAGAATGGTCTGACACTGACTTTCTTTGCAAAAGAATATACCGACCTGAACCTGATGGGTATGCCTATTACTGCCGAACTGTTCCAGTCGCTGAATCCGTTCTTCGTAGTATTCCTTACTCCGTTGGTAATGGCTGTATTTGCACGTCAGCGTGCTGCCGGCAAAGAACCTTCTACACCGAAGAAGATTGCCATCGGTATGGGTATCGCAGCTACAGGTTTCGTGATTATGGCTATCGGTTCATATGTAAGCGACCTGCCACTTCACAAAGATATCATTGCTGCCGGTACATCTCCGGTTAAGGTAACTCCGCTGGTACTGATCTTTACTTATCTGGTACTGACAATTGCCGAGTTGTATATCTCTCCGCTGGGTATCTCATTCGTATCAAAAGTAGCTCCTCCTAAATATCAGGGAATCATGCAAGGTGGCTGGCTGGGTGCAACTGCACTGGGTAACCAGTTGCTGTTTATCGGTGCCGTACTGTACGAATCAATTCCAATCTGGATGACATGGACGGTATTTGTAGTAGCTTGCTGCATCTCAATGTTTACCATGCTCTTTATGCTGAAATGGCTGGAGCGCGTAGCTAAGTAATCTGTTTGTCATAATTACTTTATAGAGGACCGGTGCTTTTCACATGCTGTGAGCATCGGTCTTTTTTATGCCTGTTTACGGTTAGTTGCTATGGGCCGCATACGGTGAAGCTTATTCGATACAAGTCTTGTGTGGAATCTTGCCCAAAGCAGGTAATAAAAAAGAAATCTCCTTGCCGACCGAAACTTTCATACGAAAAGATGGTCGGCAAGGAGATTTCTTGTATCAGGATTATTATTTTATTCGATACCTTTCATCATCTTCTGTAACTTGCCTGAAAGCAAGAACAGGATGACAGCAGCCGTACCACTCATGAAGACGAACAACATAAAGAAGTCGTACAGATTCTCGATAGGGTACCCCATAAAGCTTTTGCTGATACCCTTTTCAGGATAAAAACCACTCAGCAGACCGGCAAACTTGTTGGCTGCCGAAGTGCTGAGATACCAGACACCCATCAGTAGAGAAGAGAAGCGGGCAGGAGAGAGCTTGTACACCAGCGACAGACCGATAGGAGCCAGACAAAGTTCTCCCATGGTATGAATAAGGTATAGTCCTGTCAGCCAGATCATGCTCACCTTTACTCCCGGTTCGACATTCTTCACACCAAACGCGATGAACAGATAGCCCATAGACAGCAGGAAAAGACCGATGGCCTGTTTGCGTGGTGAACTGGGTTCGATGCCATGACGGCCCAGAAACGACCAGAAAGCGGCAAACAGAGGAGCCAGTGTCACAATCATAATGGGATTGAACGACTGGAAATAAGCTGCAGGCATTTCCCATCCGCCAATGGTGCGGTCGGTCTGTTCGTCTGCAAAGAAAGTAAGCGAAGCTCCGGCCTGCTCGTAGGCAGCCCAAAAGAAGATTACAAAGAAAGCAATGATATAAATCACACCGATGCGCACCTGCTCTGTGCGGGTAAGCGACTTGTCGGTGATGATGACCAGCGGCATGACAATCACCGTAGCGTAAATCAGCGAACCAATCCAGTCGGCATCAGCAAACAGATGAGCAGCGTCGCCACTCCAGTTCACCGAGAAAAGCAGCGTGAGCAAAACGATACCGGCTCCCATAAGGAAGGTGCGTTTCTGATTCTGCTGTCCGGAACCGGCCGTTGCATGAGCTTTTCCGGCAGCGGCATCCTGTCGGGCAGGCGGCATACCCACCGGATTACCTTCCGGGTCACAGATGTATTTGTTCTTGAACACCTGGAAAACTGTGGCAGCCAACAGCATACCGAGGCTAGATGCCAGAAAACCCCACTTGAAGTCCTCTGGATGTCCGGTATTTCCCACCAGACCACATA
>ENA-UEQH01000787-UEQH01000787.1-human-gut-metagenome-genome-assembly--contig:-NODE-787-length-15315-cov-19.541738_pt1 | contig 15315 bp, 8 predicted proteins | sample MGYA00242945_ERZ507943 | MGnify/ENA primary metagenome ERZ507943 (study PRJEB26167, sample SAMN06115418) | human gut metagenome | host: Homo sapiens | place: China:Hubei | collected 2015-03-06 | study... | reverse complement strand
GGTAGAGTATATCAACCGTTTTAACGTGTCGGTTTATTCCACGTATTATTCCGGATGGATGCTCTTGGCAGATAAAGGTGATGTTTCCGAGTTGTCCTATGTCCGGGATGATGGGGGACTTTATACGGATATTTATAAAAGCGTGAACGGGACGGATTTGGCCGGGGGTGCTTGTGCTTTGATGGAACATTGGTTGCCTACATCAGAAGAGATCGGACAGATTTTCGTGGCTTGTCAGGACGGACCGGAATATTCCGTGGAATTGGATGGAAACACGTTTAGTAAAATGGTAGCCACGAAGGATGAGTTCGTGGGGGATGCACCCAAGGATTTCAAACCGATGAGAATGAATTGCGTGACGAATTATGATTATCTTATCAGTAATGGTAAATTGTATGTGCGTAATATTCAAGCATCATATGATGCTCTTTATCAAGATGGTCTGTTTCCCAATTTTCCTTATCCGGGCGATTATGAATTAACGAATCTGGGTATCCGGGGAAACCTACTTTTTAGTAATGATATTATCTGTTTTGATAAGAAAACTTCAAGCTATATGCTGGTGCGAACTGGAGAAATGAAAAGATTTGATTACACGAATGATTCGGAAAAGGCATTTATCCCTTACGATATGGGGAAAACGGTGCTGGATGGAGGACCGATCTCGACAGAAAACCCGACGGATGAGTTCCTGACCGTTCTGAAATCGAATTCGGAAAACAAGGCATATGTGCAGAAGTTCAGGTTCTCCGGATGGAATGCGAAGACGTATCGGTCGATTTCGGAGGTGGAATTTCCTGATCCTTCAATCATCAATGAGAATACGAAATTCGCTGTTTGCCAGAATCGTCCTTACGTGTATATCGCATCAGGTAATGTGCTGTATGTTTATAATCACAAGGATAATACGGTAAAGCCATTACGTTCTGATTTTGGACGGACGATTCGGGATATTGCTGTTTGTCCCACGAATTATGAACGTTTGGGTATTGCTTTGGAGAATGCGGATGACACATCGAAGAGTGACTTTATGGTACTGGATGTTTCGGTCGTTGGGGATGGAAAAACTCTGGAAGGAATGGAATTTATCGGAAAGTTCGGTCGTGTGGTGGATTTAATTTATAAGATAGGTAATCAGTGGGATACTTATTAATAAATCAGTATTCTCCCGCTTAGCGGGAGAATACTTTAATGTATAGGTGATGAAAGTATGTAAAAATGTATGGCTATGGGTTAGCCTGCTATGCCTGTTTTGTGCATGTAAAGAACGGGAGCATGATCGTTTCACGATTTCCGGGGAGATGAAGGGATTACCTAAAGGTGTCGTGAAGTTGTACACGAATCCGCCGGGAAATGTTTTATTGGATAGTTGCGAGGTTAAGGATGGAAAGTACTTTTTGGAAGGGAAGATCATGGAGCCTCAGGCCGGTCTATTGTTTTTTGACATGGAACCGCAATACCAGCGAGTAGACTATCTCGCAGTGGCTGTGGCCGATGAAGGAGCCGATTTGCGTAAAGCAGGCATCAACAGTTCCATCATCATCATGAACCCGGAAATCACGGCTTTCAAAACGATGTTTGATTATCGCCTGGAACCGGAAGTATACAGTTTCCACCTACTGGAGGAACTTATCAAAGCTGCGGAACGTGAAGGAGTCAGCAATTTCCCGATTCATATCAAGATTGATACAGGTATGCACCGATTAGGATTTGCTCCAAATGAAATCCCGCAACTCGTACAGCGCCTGCAGAAACAGAGTGCAGTCATCCCTCGTTCTGTATTCTCTCACTTAGTGGGCAGTGATGCAGAACGCTTTGATGCCTTCACACGCCATCAGATAGAAACCTTCGAAGCAGCTTCAACCACACTTCAGGAAGGTTTCAAGCACAAGATTATTCGTCATATCTGTAATACGGCAGGTATTGAGCGTTATCCGGGTGCACAATTCGACATGGTCCGCCTGGGAATCGGATTATATGGAGTAGATCCGTTTACCAACAAGATGTTGCATAATGTCACTACCCTGAAAACAACCATCCTGCAAATCCACGAGGTACCGGCAGATGAAACTGTAGGCTACAGCCGTAAAGGCGTGCTGACACGTGATTCACGCATTGCGGCTATCCCCATCGGATATGCCGACGGATTAAACCGCCATCTGGGTAACGGACATGCCTACTGTCTGGTAAACGGACAGAAAGCCCCCTACGTAGGAAATATCTGTATGGATGTATGTATGATTGATGTAACGGATATTGATTGTAAGGAAGGTGACAAAGCCATTATCTTCGGCGATGACCTCCCGGTAACAGTACTTTCCGATATACTGGAAACGATTCCGTATGAAATCCTGACCAGCGTATCAAACCGTGTAAAAAGAGTCTACTACCAAGATTAATTTGCTATTTCATTCATAACAATACGGCCCTCGACGAAGGAATTAATCATCTTACGTCGAGGGTCGTATTCCAATAGAATCACATACAATTATTTACCATAATCCTCATACATCATCAACAAGTGAGAGGAACTCCAGCTAAAATGTGGAGCTTGTAAACGTTTTCCATCATGTGTTCCATAATTTTCATGTATAGGAGCATCCTCCTTTAATCCTTGACAACGCTCAAAGACTTGTTCTGTGTATTGATCCGCCAAGTCATTATAACCGTAATTTCTCAGTCCCCTAATAGCCTGGTACGTCTGATCTAACCAGATTGGTCCTCTCCAATAACCATTCGAATCACACTTCGGATTATCAGCAGCAGCTGTTGGGAAAGGAATATAAGTAGAGAATTTGGCTGTATCTGTCAATAAAACAAGAGCCTTCTCCATTTGTTTTTTATCAGCGATTTGTACCCAGAATGGAGTATATCCCTCGCAACCAGGTTCTTCAATAAAACTTCCATCCTTCAAACGTCTGTCACAGAACCATCCAATTTTCTCATCAAAGAAGTAATCTGCTATTTTATCACTGTAATCAGGGCCGTCAAACTTGACTCCAATCAACGCAGCAAATTTTTTCAACAGTTTACATTCATAAGCTAAATAGGCATTCAAATCCACACTTTCCTGGTCCATACTCCAAGCATCTTCTGCGTTCTTCAACATTTGAGTATTATCAAAACGAATTGCATTATCCATTCCACTTTCCCATGCAGCAGCCTCAAGTGTACCATCAGTGGAACCAAATTCACAAATGCCATTCTGATTATGATCACGCTTAGTATACCACCATTTATAATAAGCTAACAACTGCGGGTACATTTCTTTTACAAAAGCCGTATCCTGCGTATGTGTAAAGATTTCATCTACAGCCCAGCACACCAATGGAGGTTTACTATCACGTGCATTATTTTCTGCAGAATTTGTATAAATACAATCAATTATCATACCGTCTGGTAACTGATAATCGAACATTGCACGAATATTATTTTTAGCCAACTCTGGAGCAAAACCCGCCAAAGCAGCAGAGAAACGCCAGCTATCCCATGCCCAAAATCCTACAAAATAACCTACTGCATGACTCGGAATTACCCCTTCATGCAACAACCCTTCTCGATGCGTACGCCAATTAGAAATCAATGTCACAATTGATTTTACCGCAATGCGATCATACTCAGGCTTCATATCTGTCCGAAGAATTTTCTGAAGATAACCATTCCAACGATCCGCATTCGCTTGTAATTCCTGAGACGGATTATGCAACAATGACTGTACACGCTGCTCATAAGCTGGAAGCTCTTTTTCTGAAACAAAGAAAGAAATTGCTACATCGGTCTTTTTACAACCAGGCTGCGTTTGTGCAATATAGTTTTTACCATCACAAGACAGCGTAATATCCGAATCAAAAGTAAGCGTAATAATCTCACCATCCTGATGACGAGCAGTAAGCACATTCCGCTCTACCTCTAATTTCACACTACCACTCCATTGTTTACCAGTAAAACACAGTCCCTTCTCCGAATTAGTTTCCACCTGCAACAAGGCCGTAGAAGAATCTATAAAATTCATTCGCTGGTCAATCTTCGCATCGGCGGAAACAGAAGACATATAAACTTCTCCGGGAAAATAAGACGTAGAATCGGGTGTCATCTCTGACGTCTCCCCAATAAGTCCTGCTACTACAGCCGACTGTGCAAACCATATTCTATGATCAATACTAAAAGGGCCACAAAATCCATTCACCCATTTATCTTGCTGAGGAATGGTAAATCCCATCCATGAACCAGCATCCGTAAAACACCCCACACGACGTGTTGTCGAATCAGGCGTAATCTCAATGTCAAGTATATTGCCGAATTCATAACGAGTTCGTTCTTGTGCAAGCTCTTTCTGCGAGCCATTTACACAGGCTGAAAATCCAGCTATTACTCCCGACAATAATAAAAGTCGTATTATATTATTTTTCATGAACTATCACGTTTAAAAACTTTTTATCAGAAAAATCTCTTATGTGCCTGCGAAACAGGGTCTGTCTCAGGCTGTAAAGGCTGAAGTACAAAACTATACTGCCAAGCATGAGGAGTTATAGTATATTCAGAGTGTACATGTGCTCCCCATGTATTATCTCCTCCTACACCCATTTGACGATGATCAATATTCAACCATACGAGATCTTGTTTTTCTATGCTTCCACCATGACGACGCTCCACATTAAACGGTCGATAATCAATATCACCCTGCGGGAAATTCCATGCACTTACATTCAACGGCTCTTCTCCAGTTATAAGTAGGCCTTCTCCCGTTTGATTTCGCAATGCTACCCAGCGAACATCGCATTTATTGGCACTCTCTTGAGCACGGACATACGGATGATATTGCTCCCACACATTAGCCTTATACACTCCTATAAGCGCACTATTCTTACGGTCAGCATAATTCTCGTGCGGACCACGTCCTAACCATGTCATCATATCATACTCTGCAGGTAAAATCATACGCATTCCTAAGCGAGGCATTTCAGGCAACGCCTTCTCTCCAGGAGCAAATGACATAGTAACCTTTACCACACCATCAGGACGAATGGTATATTTCACATTCAAATCAGCATCTTGTTCTTCCATACGATAGCACGCTGTCACATTTGCCCATTGCTTATCTGGTGCTTCTTCCAGCTTCAAATCTTTCAAACGCGCATTTTTTCCTGCATGATGCCATATACCACAACGCTCAGGAGTACCATTAGCCACATCATTATCCGTTAATCCTCTCCAGAAATTGGCCTGCAATCCTTCTTTAACCAGATTCCTACCATTATATTCCAACAGGGTCATTTCTCCGTCAGACAAAGAGAAACCTATCCGGAAATTAGTTCCTGTCAACATTAAATCTGCAGATGTACGTTCAGCCATTAATTTTCCCCTTACCGGCTCAACTGAAGCTACAAGCTGTTCAACCGGTAGTTTCCATTGCTCTACAGCCACAACATGTCCCGCAGGAATCATCGGCTGTTCCTGACGAGTTATCGCTTCAAGTTTCAAGAAATATTCACTCTGGCTTGCAGCAATCGGTTGAATCGGAAGCTGTATTTCCTGAGTTTGACGGGCCGGAATACGTGGGAAATCAAGTACTCCTTGCTGAACTGCTCTACCATCTGTTTCAATGGTCCAACGTAATTGATAACCGGAAAGATCTATAAAATCATACCAGTTAGTTACAGAAATCCGATTTGCTGTAAAAGCCACTGGAGCGAAATGCACATACTGATAAACCTTTTTCACTTCATAAATATGAGGATGCAATGAACGATTTGAAGCGACAAGTCCATTTGCACAGAAATTAGAATCGTTATGTACCCCTACGTAGCCCATATCTCCACCGTAGGCCCAGATATCATTTCCTTTCTCGTCTTTTTTAGCAAAAGTCTGATCTACCCAGTCCCAGATAAATCCGCCTTGCAACTGATCATACTTATAAATCAAGTCCCAATAGTCCTGCAAATTTCCGACACTATTACCCATTGCATGCGCATATTCACACATAATCATCGGACGTGCATCGCGCTGATTGATATGTCGCCGGAGTGACCAGATACGAGGATACATCGGACAATAAATATCTGATTTTGCTTCATAACCTCCTCCTTCATACTGCACCGAACGAGTCGGATCGATTTTCTTCGTCCAATCATATATTGTTTCAAAGTGCTTTCCATAACCAGACTCATTACCCAGCGACCATGTAACAATTGCAGTATAGTTACGGTCACGCATTACCATGCGGCTCATACGTTGCATAAATGCAGGCTCCCATTCCGGATAATTGGCAAGTGTACCATCCTTATGACTCATCATACCATGACTCTCAATATTAGCCTCATCTACCAGATACAAGCCATATTTATCACATAAGCTATACCACTGATAATGATTCGGGTAATGACAATTTCGTACCGCATTAATGTTAAATTGTTTCATCAGACGAATGTCCGTCAGCATGCTTTCCACATCAATAGAACGCCCTTTTAACGGATCATGCTCATGTCGGTTTACTCCCTTAAACAATACAGGTACCCCATTAATCAATTGCTGACCATTTTTCATTTCCACTGTTCTAAAACCAAATGGATGCGCAAACGATTCCAAAGACTTTCCTGCAACATCAAAAGTATTCACCACCAATGTATAGAGATTAGGAGTTTCTGCCGTCCATGCTAAAGCTTTACTGAACAATTTATTTACAGACCACAGTGTATCCACATTGTTCTTAATTTCTTTCTCCTGAACAAACAGCGCATCACCACCTCCATCTAATACCTTCAACTCCACACGTTGCCCTGCTTGAGGCTGATTAAAAATGATGTCTACATTAAAATTACCATCCTTATACTGATTAATCAATCCTGCTGTCAGTTTAAAATCTTTTACACGACTTTGAGGACGAGCATACAAATACACATCTCTTTCTATTCCGCTATATTTCCAATAGTCCTGATCTTCCATATATGATCCGTCACTATAACGGAAAACTTTCACGGCCAGCTTATTCTTGCCTTTCTTCAATAACTTAGTCACATTAAAATGAGCAGGCAAGCGACTATCTTCACTATACCCAGCCAACTCACCATTTACCCAGCAATAATAAGCTGATTCCACTCCTTCAAAATCCAGGAAAATATCCATTCCATTCCAGGTTTCAGGAACTGTAAATTCATGAATATATGCACCTACCGGATTGTAATCGGCTGGTACATAAGGAGGATTGCAAGGAAAAGGATAAGACACATCCGTATAAATAGGAGCATCAAACCCCTGAAGTTCCCAACTTCCCGGCACTTTTATATCTTTCCATTTACGCGTGCTATAACCTGGTTTATAAAAATCAGCTGGACATTCATCATTATTTTTCGAAAAAAGGAACTTCCACACGCCATTTAAAGAAATACGACGTTCACTTTTAGGATTTACAGCAAAACGCTCTACATCCGGTAAGGCCTGTTGCGACAAAGCTGCACTTTCATTAATGAACGGTATAAAATGTGCATGCATCGGTTCACGATTCATTTCATTCACCTTCGGATTTTGCCAAGGCACATTATCTGCATGCACTTGAAAGGTAGCTGCCGCCACAAACAAATATGTAAACAAAAAATGCTTCTTCATAAAATTGGTATTTTTTCAGATAGAACAAAAAAATGTTACAAGAAACGGGACACTAAAATCTGTAACAAAACCATGAAAAATGGAAACAACAACAAACTGCTGTCCTGAATAACGAGTAATAATAGGCAATGTTGTATCCATCGTGGTGGCACCTCCAGCCGATATAGGAGCAAGATTTCCAAACCAACGAACCAACAAGGGGGCACTCAACAGAGTAATGATTTCACGCGTAATATTGGATAACAGAGCAATCGTACCTAATTCTGCCCCTTTATACTGCGTAATAAAAATACTGGAAAGAGAATAATAACCAAAACCAGAACCCACAGCCATGCAATCTGTTACACTTCTATGAGGCAATAAAAGACTGACCAAAGCAGCAGCAGATAAAGTACCCAATATAGTAGCTACAGGAAGAAACACCAGTCTGGGATTCAACGACCGAAAGTTTTTCAATGTCTGCGGATCATTTCCAATGCTTATCCCCACGCTGAACATCAAAGCGCATAAAGCATAAAAACTAATATTGGTCTCTGCTACATCAAAAGGAATCAAATGAAATGCACCACATAAAGTGCCCAATACAAAAAAGCCCACAATAATCAAACTACCTTTCATGATGCCTTTCCTCCTTTTCTTTTATATAACAGATACCATAATCCCCAGGCAAAAATACAGCTTCCTAATACGCACGCCAATGTAATAGAAAAAGCCTCTACACCCAACGTAGCAAGTCCTTCTACTATTTGGCGGTTACCTCCTACTTCTACTCCCAACAGAAATAATAAAATCCAGATAAGCGAAGTAATTACTTTGTTAATCCACGAAAAATTCTGACGACGAAGCAGAAAGCCGATAGCCATCCCCCCCAACATAAGTCCTATTACTGTAAACATGTTTTTTTCCTTTGTTTTTTACAAGCAAAAGTAAAGAAAAAAGAGGTTCGGAAGAATATCATCTTCCGAACCGGAAGAGTTTTATTTCACTTCAGGATTTGCATCAGTTTCCCATTTAGGGATAGGATAGAATAACTTACTTTCATCAAATCCTGTACGACCAGCTTGTTGCAAGGCAGAAGCCGTCTTTCCCCAACGACGTAAATCGTACCAACGGTAACTTTCCAACGGGAACTCAAGAATACGCTCATGCTCTATTTGCTCACGAACTTCCTGCTGTGTAGTACCGGTCATCGGAGGCATATTCCCATGCACACGTCGTACATCATTAATAATCGGAATAGCCAGTTCAGGATGATTCTGTTCATTTAATACTTCGGCCTTCATCAGCAATACATTCACATAACGCATTAACGGTATATTAATTGCACAAGCGTCACTCATTTCTTCCAATGTAGGAGAAGTAAATCTGCGGAATACAGGTTTATTATTTCCGCCGAACAGTTCATCATATTCTTTCCCCATTACTCTACCTGTTCCATCATTGAAATAATCACACTGATAGTAAATCGTATTATACAAACGCTCATCATAACGTCCATTGTTCAATTCCCCTTCTTTCATATATTCATTCATCAACACATCACTAGGCAGAATCTCATCATATCCATTTAATTCTTTAGCCCCAATCCATTGATTGATGTAAGAATAGTGAACTGAACCATTTGCTTCACTCTTGCTATATTGTACCTCAAATATAGATTCTGAACAATTTTTGTTTGTTCCATTGAACATTCCTATCAGTTCGTCTCCACTAACCAAAGAATAACCTTTCACATTATCCAATGCTTGCAAAGCTTCCTTCAAATAAGTTTCTTTCTGCTCTGCTTCTTCATAAGCACGAGTCAAATAAGCAAATCCCAGATAAGAATATGCTGTACCACTTGTAGCCCGTCCAAGTTCATCATCGCTACGTTTTTCTGGCAGATTAATCGCATACTTTAACTCATCAATCACAAAATTCCAGCAAGCAGAACGGTCAGACAAGGGCTTATTTAACTGAGATGATTCCACAATATATTCATCACGAATGATAATTTTTTCCCAGTTAAGCAGTAACATCATATGATAATATCCTCTCAGGAAATGCGCTTCATTAAGGATACTATTACGTGTAGCATCATCAAGATCTGGAATATTGGGCACATTTGCCAATACCTGATTGGCAAAATTAATACCCCGATACAAGTCCTGATAATAATACGAGAACTGTGTATTTCCATTTGTGTAATTAAAATAATATAAAGCTACCCATTGGTCATAGTTTCCGGCATCACTTCCTAACTTAAACAAATCAGCACGAAATTCCTCTGTCGGCCAACGCACTTCACTCGTCGCATAAGTATCTCCATGATACAACTGAGAATATGCTGCAGCAAGTCCGGCCTGTGCATCATCTTCATTTCTCCAATAATTATCTGTTGTCAGCTCATCCGGTGATTCTACAGAGAGAAAATCTTCGCATGAGGTAAACGATAAAGCGAAGCATATACTTGCTAAATAAAAATACTTCTTCATAGTCTTAATGTGAATTTATTGATATTAGAATGTTAACTGTGCTCCCACTGTAAATGAACGAGTAAATGGGAATATATAGCTGTCAATACCTGTATCCAATGGACTACTTCTTGAGAATTCCGGATCTGTACCAGAATACTTAGTGATAGTAAACAGGTTTTCACCACTGACATAGAAACGCAGCTTCTCGATATACACCTTCTTTAAGATATTGGTAGGAAGAGTATACCCTAATTGAGCCTGACGCAAACGGACGAAATTACCATTTTCAAGGAAACGGTCTGATTCACGAGCGTTCTTATTCGGGTCATTCAATACGGCACGAGGCATATCTGTATCTGTATTGGTCGGAGTCCAGGCATCCAGTACGGAAGTTAACATCTGACCTGGAGTCTGCATGCTTTCATAGAAATAACGGTTACCATTAAACAATTTATGTCCCCATGCGCTTCCAAATGAAAGAGTCAGGTCAAAGCCTTTCCATGCAGCCGACAGATTTAAGTTAGCTTCTAACTTAGGAATACCAGTTCCGCAATATTCACGGTCACTTTCATCCAGAACCCCATCCCCATTAATATCTTTAAACCGAATGTCACCAGCTTTTGCATTGGGCTGCAATCTTTCTCCGTCAGCATTTACGTAAGCTGCAGCTTCTGCATCACTCTGGAAAATACCATCAGTACGATACAAGTAGAAAGCACTGATTGGCTTACCTTCTGTTGCATAAGCCGGAGTATAATCTGTACCATATACCAGACCTGTACAATAAAGAGCCTGTCCTTCATCTGCCAGACTGACAACTTCATTATGTGTAGTACTGAGGTTGAAACCAATACCATATTCAAAATCTTTTACCTTATCATTCCAGTTCAGCTCCAGCTCAAAACCTCTGTTACGGATTTTTCCCACATTTAAAATAGGATTCTCATATCCAGCAGATGGAGATAATTTCTTAGTAATCAACAGATCTTCTGTCTGATTGATATAATAGTTGATACTACCGGTCAAGCGGTTATTAAACATTCCATAATCGAATCCAATATTCTTGGTATCTGTTGTCTCCCATTTCAAATCGTTACGTTCCATATTCCATGCAATGGCACCTGCCCAAGGGTTGCTACCGTTACCCTGTACATAACCTCCATAGTATGTATTATAAGAAGAAATCAATGCCTGAAAATCATAATATCCTAATGCATTTTCATTTCCCAAACGTCCCCAGCTGGCACGGAATTTCAAGTTATTGATGAAACTATTTTTCGGGAAGAACTTTTCTTCACTGATACGCCATCCCACAGCAATTGACGGGAAAGCACCCCAACGATTGTTCTTACCAAACTTAGAAGAACCATCATAACGCATCGTTGCCTGAATCAGATAACGGTTGTTAAAATTATAATTGATACGTCCAAAGAAAGAAGCACGATTGTATGTGTATTTAGTTCCTTCTCCTGTATACGTACCTCCTTTACCTGCATCAATTGTAGTAAAGCTGGAATCCAAGAAGCCAGAAGCCTCATCCTTCGTTACCAGGTTTCCATTCTTATCTACAGAATACTGAGTAGAGAATCCTTCTACCGCAACACCATTGGACGTATTTTTTGTCGATGTAATAGAAGATCCAACCATTACATTCAGACTATGCTTACCAAACTCCTTGTTAAAGTTCAATATGTTATCAATAGTCTGCTCTTCCCAATAATAAGTAGATTCACTATTGTAAGGATACAAATGAGTTTGCTGTGCATTTGAAATATAATCAGGATAGTGCAACGTATAGCGATAATGTTTGCCACGATAAGCATAACTAGTCTTAAAATTCAAATAAGGAGTAATTTTAATGCCTAACGAAACGTTCGCAGTTGTACTAAATGTTTTCTCTACCTCATCTTGATAATAATAATCTGCCATTGGGTTATTATTGGAAGGCAATCCCTGACTTGCTGTCAAGCCAAAGCCATATTCTTCATTCTCATCATATACAGGCACAAGCGGAGAAATATTATACACTTCCTTCAAGGAATAAGTAGGTTGATGACTTTTGGTGTAACGGAAACCTAAGTTCGCATCTAAGTCAAAAATATATTTGCTCATATGGAGTTTCATACGCGCATTGTCCTGACGATAATCATTGCCTAAGAAAATACCTTTATCATCTGCATGATTATATGATACGGAATATTGGGCAGTCTCACTTCCCCCTCTCACACTGAACATATAGTTCTGAGAGAAACCACTACGCATCATTTCATCTTGCCAGTCTGTGTCGACTCCAGTATCTGTCAAACAATATGCCGGTATTTCATCTTCCTTACCTGCATTGATATACATCGATTTAATTACAGACTTATACTGCTCTGCATTTAAGAAATCCAATTTCTTGGCTATTTTTGTCATGCTCAGATAAGTATTGAAATCAATGTGTGTTTCTCCTTTCTTTCCGTTTTTAGTAGTAATGATTACAACTCCATTTGCTGCCACAGAACCATAAATAGCAGCTGCTGCACCATCTTTCAACACTTCCATAGACTGAATATCCACAGGATTTACACTATTAATATCTCCCGGGAAACCATCTATAATATAAAGAGGTTCATTGTCACCAAACGATTTGACACCACGAATTTTTACAGAAACACCAGCTCCTGCATTACCACCCGATTTCATAATATTGACTCCGGCAATCTTTCCTTGTAAAGCTTCTGCAGGATTAGTTGTGGTGCGTTTCGCCAATTCGTCTACATCTACAGATGAGATAGCTCCTGTCATGTCACTTTTCTTCATTGTTCCATAACCCACAACTACCACTTCATCCAACACTTCCGTGTCTTCACTCAAGGTAATTTTAAAATTACGTTGATTATTTACCTGGATTTCCTGAGTCTGGAATCCTACATAAGAAATAACAAGCGTACCCTTAGGTGATACAGTCAATTCAAAATTTCCATCTAAATCGGTAATAACCCCGTTAGTGGTTCCTTTTTCTAATACACTTGCACCGATAACACTCATACCCGATGCATCAAGTACTGTACCTTTCACTTGGATTGCCTGCGCAAATCCTGTCATTGGAAATAATAAAGCCAGCAAGAATATCAATTGCCATGCTTTAAAAAGACTTCTTTTTCCCATGTTATGTTTTCGTTTATATTAAGGTTATTTGGTAAACTTCGATAGTCAAATATAGTATAAAGCCAGGCGATTAAAATCCATTTTGTCACCACAAAATATCTACACAAACGATTTTTGAACGCATAATAATGCCTACACCAAAAATCATAATAAATTGATTATCAACACACAAAAGAATTAAACGATATCTACAATACACCTCATTTTACTATCGTAGCAAAGGAACCAAAGCCACAATAAAAAGGCCGGTAAACTCTACGAAGAATTTACCGGCCTTTCATTACAACATTAACTTATATTGACTGAATATAAGCAACCAAGTCAGCTTCAGATGACAACCCTAACGCCTTGCGCAAACGATAACGATTCATGTTTATTGTCTTTGGGGTATTTCCTGTCAACATGGCAATTTCTTTGGTTGACAAGTTTACTCGTAACAGGCTTGCCAGATGCCTTTCTCCTTGCGTCAGGTTAGGATAACGTTCTGCCAAACGGGAAAGAAACTCCTGCATTTTCTCATCTATAGTCTGTAAAGTCATGCTATTATTTTTATTCGTCGTTTGATATTGACTGATAAAAGCATTTATCTTCTTTAAATGAGGAACCAATTCCTGCTTTTCCATACGATAACCTTGACGAACTTGCTCTTGTATCTTATCCAGCAATTCATTACGACTTTGCAGGAAAATCGCGAAATTAGTAGTTTCTTGCTTACTCGTTTCCAAGGCTTGCTGCACATCCTCCAATTCAGCCTTCTGCTGCAACATTTTAAGTTTTGCTATTTCATGCTCTGATTGCTCTATCCGATATTGTGCATTCAGTAACTGAATTTTCTTCTTACGCTTAAAACGCTGAAGCAACAGTATACTGATCATAATGAGCAAGCAACCTATAATGAGCATAGTTACAATATTACGTCTTAATAATCTTATCTTATATTCCTGCTGACGTAATTCTTCTTTTTGTTGTTGAGCCAATAACTTTTCCTGCGCAATGCGCTGCTCCACCGTACGCAGTTTATTTTCACTCTGTATCTCTTTACTCAGTGCATATAATGAAGTCTGTTTCTCATAAGCAGTCTGATAATCCCCGATGGCACTATATACCCATGCGGCATACTCGTAATTATCACATATTACTCCTTTAGCTCCCACGCTTTGTGCCAGCTGATAGGCCTTTTCCAATGCGGCAATAGCTTCTTTATATCGTTTACTATAATAATAAAGCTTACCCAAATTATTATAGTTCTCACCTAATGACCACACTGCATTAAGATGTTTATTAATAACAATTGCCTCCTGAATCCATTCTAACTGTTCTTCAATATCCCCTTTATATAAACAAAGATTATTTAAATTGCTGGCTATACTTTTCAGATTTTTTGACGAACGGTTAATAGTCAATGCTTGTTTTAAAAAACGATCGGCTTGCTGAAACTCATTAATATAGGTATGTATAATGCCTCGATTATTATAACAGGCAGCCAGATTTAGTGAATCGTTCTTCGTTTTAAAAAAAGAAATAGCCTTATCACTCAAATCAATGGCTTTGCCATAATCTCCAAGGTTACAGTATCCTACACTCATCAAGTTATAAATATGACCTTTTAAGCCATTGTCCTTATCCGTAAGCAGTTCATCAGCTTCATACAACGCCTGAATACAACCGTCAAAGTCACCTAAAAGTTTCTCTGCCTGTGCATAAATATAAAGTGATCGTGCCAGCAAAGATGAAGAAGATATTGATGCTCTCTCCTTTGTCGCATAATAAGCGGCCAGCTGAGGATTTGTATACAATTCTTTTTCGGCCTTCTCTAAAAGATTCGTTACATCTTTTTCTGATATACTGGCATATCCTAATCCAGCAGAGAAAAAGGAAACACAACACAATAGTATATATAAAGGAATCTGTCTCATTATTTTTTTGATTTCCACAAAGTTAGAAAAACTCCTAAAATGAGAGTACAAATAATGAGACTTATAACGAAAATTTTAGGAAATCAATCAATCTGTTATTTTTATTATCAGACAAAATAAAAAAGGACTACTGCTCACGCGGTAATCCTTTTTTATTTAGTTAGTAATTTAATTTTGAGAGAATTGAAACT
>ENA-UEQH01000786-UEQH01000786.1-human-gut-metagenome-genome-assembly--contig:-NODE-786-length-15325-cov-29.827977_pt1 | contig 15325 bp, 13 predicted proteins | sample MGYA00242945_ERZ507943 | MGnify/ENA primary metagenome ERZ507943 (study PRJEB26167, sample SAMN06115418) | human gut metagenome | host: Homo sapiens | place: China:Hubei | collected 2015-03-06... | reverse complement strand
TTCCACATATTGCAATACCCTGTGAGCATTCTCCAGCCTCAATACCCCTTGCCAGAGCATGAGCAAAATCAGGATAATCACAGCTTTCTGTAGAATAGGTTCCGTAGTCTTTATAAGCCATACCTTTGGCATCCAACCAGGTTTTAACAAACTCTTTCAACTCAAAACCTGCATGATCCGAAGCTAATCCTATCATATTCATTACAACATTGATTTAACTTGATTATATACATTCTCAGCAGTAAATCCAAGCTTTTCGTCAAGCACTTTGTATGGTGCAGAAAATCCGAATGATTCCAAACCAAACACTTTACCATTAGCACCAACCAAGCCCTGAAGATTTACCGGCAAACCTGCAGTAAGACCAAATACCTTAGCTCCAGCAGGAATAATGCTTTCCTGATATTCCTTAGTCTGATTACGGAACAAACCTTCTGAAGGTACAGAAACAATACGTGTAGAAATACCTTCGGCATTAAGCAATTTTGCACCAGCAACCAGTGTTGAAACTTCTGAACCTGAAGCCAATAAAATAACATCTGGAGTTCCTTCAGCGTCCTGTACGATATACGCACCTTTCAGTGCACCTTCATATTTAGTACCTTCTGGCAAGTTCATCACATTCTGGCGAGAGAAAATCAATCCTGTCGGTGTATCTACATTTTCCATAGCCATTTTCCAAGCCAAAGTAGCCTCATTTACATCGGCCGGACGAAGAACCAACATTGAATTCTGTCCCTTATGGTTCTTCATTTTCTCCATCAGGCGAATCTGAGCTTCCTGTTCTACCGGTTCATGAGTAGGACCGTCTTCACCTACACGGAATGCATCGTGCGACCATATAAATTTAACCGGCAGACGCATCAAAGCTGCCATACGGATTGCAGGCTTCATGTAATCAGAGAAAACAAAGAATGTACCGCAAGCTGCTATCACACCACCGTGCAAAGCCATACCGATACATACACATGCCATAGTCAACTCTGAAACACCGGCGTGATAGAATGCACCACTGAAATCACCTTTTGTAAATGCATGGGTTTTCTTCAAGAAACCATCTGTCTTATCCGAATTAGACAAGTCAGCAGAAGCCACAATCATATTTTCAACATGCTCTGCCAAAACGCCCAGACAAGTTGCAGAAGCTGTACGTGTAGCTCCGTCCGGTTTCTGTTCGATTGCTTCCCAGTCAATCTGTGGGAGTTTGCCACTGAACCACAAATTCAGCTTTTCAAGCAATTCAGGATGTTCCTTGCCCCATTTCTCTTTTTCAGCGTAACGTTCAGCAACAATTGCTTTCAATTCTTCCTTACGCTTAGCATACAGTTCTTGTACTTCCGGGAAAATAACAAACGGATTCTCTACGTCTGCACCCAGATTCTTGATGGTATTGATATAAGCATCGCCACCCAATGGAGCACCGTGTGTAGCACAGCAACGTTCATAGCTTGAGCCATCAGCCTTACGGGCACCTTTACCCATAATTGTTTTACCGATAATCAAAGTCGGTTTGCCAACAACAGCCTTAGCTGCTTTCAGTGCTTCACGAATCTGGTCAGGATCATTTCCATCAATAGTTATTACTTCCCAGTTCCATGCTTCATATTTCTTTGCAACATCTTCTGTGCTGACAGCATCACATTCTGTTGACAACTGAATGTCATTTGAATCGTAGAACATGATCAAGTTATCCAAACCGAAATAACCAGCAGTACGACCGGCACCCTGTGAAATTTCTTCCTGAATACCACCATCAGAGATGAACGCATAAATAGTCTGATTCATCACATCTCCTAGACGTGCTTTCAAAAATTTTGCTGCCATTGCTGCACCTACAGCAAACGTATGTCCTTGTCCCAATGGTCCGGAAGTGTTTTCAATTCCCCGTTCAATATCTCTTTCCGGATGTCCCGGTGTACAGCTTCCCCACTGACGGAAGTTTTTAAGATCTTCCATTGAATACTTTCCTGCCATGCATAACACAGAATACAACATGGGTGACATGTGGCCAGGATCAAGGAAGAAACGGTCACGACCTTCCCAGAAAGGATTTTCAGGGTCATAAACCAAAAATTCAGAGAACAAAACATTAATGAAGTCAGCTCCTCCCATAGCACCACCAGGATGTCCAGATTTAGCCTTCTCCACCATCGCAGCTGTCAAAATACGAATATTATCCGCCGCACGATTCATTAAGATTTTATCATTCATTGCTCTAAAAAATGTGATTTTATTTGCAAAGATAGGAAAAATAGTTGTAATACCCTGCCAGTTACTGTATTTTCAGACAAAATATTTTGTTTTATAAGTCTTTTCTAATGCCTGTTTAGAAATTAAGCTTGATATAAAATTAACGGACCTCCTGCGTTCTTTTCTTCCACAGCTGCCAACTGTTTATAGTATTTTGCCACACAACGTAACTGCCTGGAGCTATAGCCGACAAAGGATTAAGATAAGTTACGGCCATCCATATGGCCAAAACCGTATTTTTCTGCCCCAAAGCCTGGCCACCACTTATACGGTCACCGTAGTAACCTCCTATTATCTTTCCGAAAGCAAACTGAATACAACAAATCAATAGAGCTCCCAGAGCTATCGCCATCTTGTCAAACAATGTAGCATCTCCATCTATGACAGATTTACAGGTCTGCGCCATAACAATAGAAAGCGCGATTGCCCATAAATAAAATGCAGCATCTTTCATTCCCAACAGACAAGTATGAACGTTTTTAAAATAACGTCTTAATATCACGGATAAAATAAATGGGCACAATAGCAATGGAAAAACTTTCCCAAGTATACGTAAAAATGCAACCGTAAAAGTCAAATCCGAATGAGGCTCGACCAAAGGGAACAACAACGGCACCACCAATGCAGCGGCCAAATTAGAAAACAATGTATACGTAGTCAAACTAGCAGCATTACCGCCTAATTTTCCGGTTACAACCGCAGCTGCAGTCGCTGTAGGGCAAATCAGACAAACCATTACTCCTTCACCAGCCTCTTTCCACAACATCGGCATCGGGACAAGTTCAATGACAGCAACTACGACAAAACATCCTATTATTTGAAACAACAATAACCAGACATGCCACACCTTGGGTAGCAAATCAGAAGTGTCTACTTTACAGAAAGTCAATAGCAATTGTGCAAAAATTAGCGAAGGGGTAAGATAAGATACTATCTTTAGACAATAAGGCTTTACCTCAATCAATAAAGGAATATTGGTAAACCCACAATATGCCAATATTCCAACAAGCATTGCAAGCGGCAATGTCCAATTTTTTATAAACTGAAACATAGATATTTATATTTTAAAGGCCACAAAGTTAGAAAAAACACGCTGATAAATTGGTAGATTATTATGCTTTTATAGAAATTCTTTCAGAAAAGCTCTGCCAATACCAATAAATTCTAATAAAAAGATTAAATTTGCACGTTGAAAAAATTATGAAAAAGAATACATTATATATATGTAGCTACATATTATTTTTTTGTAGCATGTATTTTTTCTTCCCCTTGACCACAACAGCTCAAGGGAAGAAAGATTTTGTCGTCGTAATAGACCCAGGCCATGGCGGACACGACCCCGGAGCCTTGGGCAGAAAAAGTAAAGAAAAAAACATCAATTTGAGCATTGCCTTAAAGGTTGGCAGACTTATCAAGGAAAACCATACAGATACACGAATTGTCTATACACGTAGCAAAGATGTATTTATCCCTTTGCACACACGTGCCGAAATAGCAAACAATGCAAAAGCAGACTTGTTCATTTCAATTCACACCAATTCTGTTGCCCGGAACAAGCATGCCGTTAGCGGAACAGAAACCTACACGCTAGGTTTGCATAAGACACAAGAGAATCTGGAGGTTGCACAAAAAGAAAATGCTGTTATCCTGATAGAAGAAGACTACCAGCAACGATATGCCGGCTTTAACCCAAATTCTGCTGAAAGCTATATTATTTTCGAATTCCTTCAAGATAAGAACATGGAAAAAAGCGTAAATATGGCTCAATTCATACAGCGGGAATTCAGGCAAACAGCATCCAGAAAAGATAAAGGAGTACATCAGGCCGGATTTCTTGTATTAAGAGCCACTTCCATGCCAAGTGTCCTTATTGAGGTTGGATATATTTCAAATCCAAACGAAGAAAATTATCTTATCTCAGAAAGAGGGCAAAACGCCTTGGCTAAAAGCATATATAATGCTTTCTGTATATATAAAAATGGTAATACAGCAACTTTAAAAACAACTAATACAGAAAACGTAGTGGCATATGACAATATAGAACCATCATTACCTACAGAGACCGATGCTCCTGTTATAAACGAGACTCCTGTTATAAATGAAATAGCAGAACGTACCCCTAATAACAGTCCTAAGATTTTGGAAGCAGATTCAAAACCTGTCTTTAAAATACAAATATTGACCTCGGACAAAAAGCTGGGAAGCAACAGCAAACTATTTAAAGGTGTAAAACCCGTATCCTATTATTTTGAAAATAATATTTATAAGTATACATATGGCGAAGACACCAATTATAATAAGATTTTAAGACTTAAAAGAAGTATTGATTCAAAATTTAAAGATGCCTTCATCATTGCTTTTAAAAACGGCAAGAAAATGAACATCAACCAAGCAATCAGAGAATTTAAAAAGAATAGATAAAACATTATTTAATACAGAAAATATGAGAAAAGAATTTAAAATAGGGCTTACCGGAATTTGCGCCTTAGTGATCCTTTATTTTGGCATCAACTATCTGAAAGGCATGAATATGTTTGCAACTGATGACGTATACTACGTAGAGTTCGAAGACGTTAACGGACTTGCCCTATCAAGTCCCGTATTCGCTCAAGGTGTAAAAGTTGGTATTGTACAAGACATAAAATATAACAACCAGAAACCTGGAAGCGTATTGGTTGAAATCAGCGTAGACAAGCAAATGATGATTCCTAAAGGCAGTACCAGCGAATTGGTTACAGAAATGCTGGGAACTGTAAAAATGAATCTGTTACTGAATAAAGAAAGCCAGGAGTTTATGGCTCCCGGAGAAACGCTGGAAGGTAAAGCCAACTATGGATTAATGGGAGCTGCAGAAAAAGAAATTCTTCCACAGCTGCAAAAGACCATTTTAAAGATTGACTCTGTCCTTACCTCTTTAAATAAGGTATTGAACAATGAAGATCTGGAAAAAACAATACATAATACACAAGTCATCACAGCTAACCTCACCACAACAACTCGAGAGCTTAACAAAATGATGCAAAACGATTTTCCAGCAATCATCAGCAATATCAATACCATGTCGGCAAACTTTGCTACAATTAGCAACAACTTAAAAGACATTGATTATGCAGGTACCATACAAAAAGTAGATGCTACACTCAACAACGTACAGCTACTGACAGAAAAGCTGAATCGGACAGACAATACCATTGGCCTGATGTTTAACGACAGAAGTATGTATGACAATTTGAATTCAGCCACACAAAACGCAGCACTGCTTCTTGAAGATTTAAAGGCACATCCTAAAAGATATGTTCACTTCTCTCTCTTCGGAAAAAAAGGAAATTAAAAATTATAACTAGGGTCCCAAACTATAGAGACTTAGTCTAAATAAGATTTTTCTCATATCAACCATTAAAAGAATCACATAAACATTTGATTCCAAGTGAGATATTGAGAAAAATCTTATTTTATCATATAGAGCCACATCAATAGTTCACCTCAATACAAGACTAATTATCAACAAATTACGTCATCAAGAAGCAACTAAAAAATCTTCATTTATTAACAGTTTCGTAACATATTGAAATTCAGTATATTATTCTATTTTTTATTTAAACAAGAAAAAAGTCATTTGTTTTTCTGAAAATAGATTACGAAATTTGCAGCAGTAGAAGTTTCGCTTTATAATATAGTAACGCATTTATGAATGAAATCAATCCGATTGTTCTATGGAATCGCTGTCTGAATTTTATAAAAGATAATGTTCCAGAAAAACAATTTAAAATATGGTTTGAACCGATTGTCCCTCTTAAATACGAGAATCAGGCTTTAACAATCGGGGTCCCCAGTCCTTTCTTCTATGAATACCTGGAAGAAAAGTTTGTGGATTTGTTGCGTACCGCCATCTATAAGGAAATAGGTGAAGGTACGGAGTTGATGTATTCTGTACTTACAGATAAAGCTAATCATATATCTGTAAATATAGAAGGCAGCAAACGCTCGTCCGCACTTCCTAATCAGGCTCCTATTCATAATGCCAATAAGGCTCCTAATCCGTTGCAGGCCTCAGCACCGCAAGATTTGGACCCTCATTTGAATCCTAACTATAATTTTGAAAACTTCATCAAGGGAGACAGTAATGAATTTTCAAGAACTGTTGCCGAAACTGTCGCACAAAATCCGGCGAGAACGTTCAACCCGTTATTCCTTTACGGACCTTCAGGTGTTGGAAAGACTCATCTGATTAATGCTATCGGTACCAGAATAAAGGAACTGTACCCTGAAAAACGAGTATTGTACGTATCGGCTCATTTGTTTCAGGTTCAGTACACAGACTCTGTACGCACTAATCATTTCAATGATTTTATCAGCTTCTATCAGACAATTGATGTATTGATTATCGATGATATTCAGGAGTTTGCCGGAGTTACCAAAACTCAGAATACTTTCTTCCATATATTCAATCACTTACATCAGAATGGCAAACAGCTGATTTTGACGTCAGACCGTGCACCTGTCATGCTGCAAGGTATGGAAGAAAGACTTCTCACCCGCTTTAAGTGGGGACTGGTTGCCGAACTGGAAAAACCCGATATCAACCTTCGAAAAGATATCCTGAGAAATAAAATCAGAAGAGATGGATTAACCATCCCTGAATCGGTGATTTGCTACATTGCTGAAAACGTAAACGAAAGCGTCAGAGAGCTTGAGGGTATCGTCAATTCACTTTTGGCACAATCTATACTGTTTAAACGGGATATAGATTTGGAATTGACGCAACGCATTGTACGCAAAGCCGTGAAGTGTGCTGAAGTTAAAGCCATCACCATCGAAGATATTATTGCAAAAGTATGTAGCCACTACAATATAGAAGAATCAACAATTCACGTTAAATGCAGAAAACGTGAAGTGGTTCAAGCCAGACAAATGGCCATGTTCCTGGCAAAAAAACATACAGACAATTCCTTGTCGAAGATTGGAAAAATGATTGGAAACAAAGATCACGCAACCGTATTGCATGCATGTAAAATCATCAAAGACCAGATAGAAGTCGACAAGGCACTTAAAGCCGAACTGGAAGAAATAGAAATGACATTACGTCAACGATAAAAAAAAGGAGGAATATTCCTCCTTTTTTTATTATGCTATAATCCCAAAAATCCTTGTTTTTTAAGCACCTCCATCAGTTTTTCTGACATACATTCATTATCGCTTTTCCGGTAACGCACATCGGTGAAAACCTGTGCCAATGTTTCTTTCTTATTTTCTTCCACAAACTGCTTGTTTACAGGAAGGCTCTCTTTATAAGCATAAATCTGCTCTATATTCTCCGGAGTATAATCATGATAATATTCTTCATGAATAATACCACTGACTGGCAAACGATCCGGCTGTTCAGGACATTCATCTGGATATCCCACTGTTATCGTAGCTACAGGTATTACCAGACGAGGAAGTTTCAATAATTCAATAATCGGCTCAGGATTATAGATAGTTGTACCAAGATAACAGATACCCAAACCATTCTCTTCTGCCAACGTACAAAAATTTTGTGTAACCAATAATGCATCCGTTGCCGCATTCATAAACGAAAGAAAATTATCGTAACCAGGAACTGCTTCCCGCTGTTTGCACCATAAGCTAAAACGATTAAAATCGGCACAAAAAGTCAGCACAACAGGGGCCTGTGTAACCATTGGCTGATTAAAATGAAACGGAGCCAATTTTTCTTTCATCACCTTTTCACGAGTCACCACCACACTATAAAGCTGCATGCCTCCCATGGTGGAAGCTCTAAAGGAGTCTGTAAGCAACTCTGTCAATAACTGATTAGAAATGTCCTGATCTTTATACTTACGTATAGTACGTCTGTTTTTTATTGATTCCATAGATATGTGTTTTATACAAAAATACGAAAAATATAAATTACCCAAGAATCTATCTTACAAAAAAGGTAAAAATACGAGTATTTACTCCTACAGAAACAACTCCAAACAACATATGTTTTCCCAAATGTGCAACTTTACCAACATTCCAATATACATATAATATTAAAAATCAAAGTTTTAAAAAAAAGTTTTAGACAACTATAATCTTTTGTTGATAACTTATTCAAAAAAAATTTTGTGCATTGAAAAAACATCTATAGCTTTGCAGCGGTTTATTCAAGAGATGCCAGACTATATCTATGAAAACGAAACTTACTACTTAATTTAGGCAAATTAGAATAGATCAACAATATAACAGAAATATAAAATCGTGGAAAAACAAACATTCACCTACGACGAAGCTTTTAAGGCATCTCTTGAATACTTTAAAGGAGATGAACTGGCAGCACGCGTATGGGTAAACAAGTATGCAGTAAAAGATTCTTTCGGGAATATCTATGAAAAATCGCCGGCAGATATGCACTGGCGTTTGGCAAACGAAATTGCCCGCATTGAGTCTAACTATCCCAATCCTTTATCAGCACAAGAATTATTTGATGTCTTTGACCATTTCAAATACATCATTCCGCAAGGAAGTCCGATGACTGGAATTGGAAACAATTTCCAGGTTGCATCACTTTCAAACTGTTTCGTCATCGGATTAGAAGGTGCAGCAGATTCTTATGGTGCAATCATCCGCATCGATGAAGAGCAAGTACAACTAATGAAACGCCGCGGAGGTGTAGGCCATGATTTGTCGCACATCCGCCCTAAAGGTTCTCCTGTTAAAAACTCAGCCTTGACTTCAACCGGTCTGGTTCCTTTCATGGAGCGTTATTCTAACTCAACCCGAGAGGTTGCTCAAGATGGCCGAAGAGGTGCTTTAATGTTGAGTGTATCCATCAAACATCCGGACTCTGAAGCATTTATCGATGCCAAGATGACAGAAGGTAAAGTTACAGGTGCCAATGTATCTGTAAAACTGGACGATGAATTTATGAATGCAGCAGTCAACGGAGAATCGTATACACAACAGTTCCCTATTGATTCTGAAAACCCGATGTACAAGAAGGTTACCAATGCATCGGCTCTTTGGAAAAAGATTGTCCACAACGCATGGAAGTCTGCTGAGCCTGGTGTACTTTTCTGGGATACCATTATCCGGGAATCTGTTCCTGACTGCTATGCTGACTTAGGTTATAAAACCGTTTCAACAAACCCCTGTGGTGAAATTCCATTGTGTCCATACGACTCATGCCGACTGCTGGCTATCAACCTGTATTCATACGTAGTAAATCCATTTACTCCGGAAGCCTATTTTGATTTTGACTTGTTCAAGAAACATGTGGCACTGGCACAACGTATCATGGATGACATCATCGACTTGGAGTTGGAAAAAATCGAGAAAATACTCGAAAAGATTGATTCTGACCCCGAAAGCATGGAAGTTAAAGGTACAGAACGCCACCTATGGGAAAAGATTTACAAGAAATCAGGCCAAGGTAGACGTACCGGTGTAGGTATTACTGCAGAAGGTGATATGCTGGCTGCTTTGGGACTGAGATACGGTACAGAAGAAGCTACTGAAGTTTCTGAAAAAGTACATCAGACCATCGCAATCGAAGCTTACCGTTCATCAGTTAACATGGCTAAAGAACGTGGTGCATTCGAAATTTACGACTGGACAAGAGAGCAGAACAATCCTTTCATCAACCGTATTAAAGATGCAGACCCGGCTTTATACGAGGAAATGAAAACATACGGAAGACGAAATATTGCCTGTCTGACCATCGCTCCTACAGGTACTACAAGTTTGATGACACAGACAACTTCCGGTATCGAACCTGTTTTCATGCCTGTATATAAACGCAGACGTAAGGTTAACCCTAACGATCCGGATGTACACGTTGATTTCATCGATGAAACAGGCGATGCTTTCGAAGAATACGTCGTATTCCATCATAAGTTCCAGAAATGGATGGAAGTAAACGGATACGATACAACCAAACGCTATTCGCAAGAAGAAATAGACGACCTCGTTGCTAAATCACCTTACTACAAAGCTACCTCTAACGATGTAGACTGGCTCATGAAGGTAAAAATGCAGGGACGTATACAGAAATGGGTTGACCACTCTATCAGTGTTACCATCAATCTTCCTAACAATGTAGACGAGGATCTGATAAACAGACTTTACGTAGAAGCATGGCGTTCGGGATGTAAAGGCTGTACGGTATACAGAGACGGTTCGAGAGCAGGTGTCCTGATTTCTACGAAACCAAAAGAAAAGAAAGAAGAAAACAGAAACAATCAGGTTGTAGAAGTACGTCCGAGAGTTTTGGAAGCCGATGTTGTCCGTTTCCAGAACAACAAAGAGAAATGGGTTGCTTTCGTAGGATTGCTGGACGGCAGACCTTACGAAATCTTCACAGGTATCCAGGATGAGGAAGAAGGTATCTTGCTGCCGAAGTCTGTTACTACCGGTCGTATTATTAAGAATTACGACGAAGACGGTGTTAAACGCTACGACTTCCAGTTTGAAAACAAACGAGGCTATAAGATGACCATCGAAGGCTTGTCGGAGAAATTCAACAAGGAATACTGGAACTATGCCAAACTTATTTCGGGTGTATTACGCTGGAGAATGCCTATCGAACAGGTTATCAAACTGGTAAGCTCACTGCAACTTGACAGCGAAAACATCAATACCTGGAAGAATGGTGTAGAAAGAGCACTGAAAAAATATGTACAGGATGGAACTGAAGCAAAAGGTGTAAAATGTCCGAACTGTGGACACGAAACACTGGTTTACCAGGAAGGATGCCTTATCTGTAAAACATGTGGTTCTTCACGTTGCGGATAATCCTGACAATCATTTAAAATAATAAATATAACAACGGTCATCCTGTTTCCTGAACAAGATGACCGTTTTATGTAAAATATACTCTGTAATGACAACCAAAGATATGTACATCAGACTGGATGGGCTAAAAATCTTTGCCCACCACGGAGTTCTGCCTCAAGAAAGAGTTGTAGGAGCTGAATTTATCATCGACATTGCACTAAAAACAGACTTCAGCAAAGCTGCAGAGACAGACGATTTGAGCTATACCCTGAATTACGCTGAAATATTCAGCGCTATCAAACAGGAAATGGCTGTTCCATCCAAACTGCTGGAACACGTAAGCAGAAGAATCGCAGAACGGTTGTTCCACGAATTCGGTAATCTGAGCGAAATCCAAATCAAGTTATATAAGCAGAATCCTCCGATGGGAGCTGATGCTGACCGGATAGGTGTAGAAGCTGTCTATCAAAGATAAAAAAGACATATCGGTAAAACGCAACGATGCGGCACCGATATGTCTTTTTTCTATTCAAAAAAATCAGAGAAAAAATGTTTTCCACGTACATAATATTGCCATACCAGACAACAATCCAATCGTTGTGGAATAGCTTTTACGATAGTCTGTTGCATATTTTCCTGACGTGAAGCCTTAAACTCAGTCTTCATCCGGCCAAAATCCCGTCTGGCTTTTATAACTGCTTTAGCATTCGGGAAATCTCCTTTCAGCACAAACATCAGCAAAGCCAGTAAATCCAGCCAGAAACGGCCCCTCATCACTTTTTGCAATTCACCGTCAGGCAGGTTTTTATACAGCATCAGCAGGTTATTGCGGAAATTAAGATAGGTCTTCCGTGGGTTTTCTTTCTTTAAAGTTCCTCCTCCCACATGATATACCACACTTGCGGGCACACAGAGAATCTTCTTTCCCCTACTCCGCAACCTCCAGCACAAATCAATCTCTTCCATGTGTGCAAAGAAGCGTCCGTCCAGTCCGCCCGCTTTCCGGTATTCGTCTAACCGGATGCATAAAGCTGCTCCCGTTGCCCAAAATACGGGCATTTCCGTGTCATATTGCCCTTCGTCTGTTTCCAATGAGGAAAATATTCTTCCCCGGCAGAACGGATAACCATAATAGTCAATGAATCCCCCATTGGCCCCCGCATACTCAAAAAACTCCCGGGCATGATAGCTACGGATTTTAGGCTGGCAGGCAGCGACTTCCGGATGACAATCCAGACAGCCCGTCAATGGCTTAAGCCATCCTTTCGTCACCTCTACATCACTATTCAGCAGGACAACATATTCAGCTTCTACTTGTGCCAGCGCCTTATTGTATCCTTCAGCAAATCCCCAGTTCTGCGCCAGCTTAATCAAGTGTACGTCAGGAAAGTCCTGCGCAAGCATCTGGCACGAGTCATCCGTAGATGCATTATCGGCTACGTAAACGTCTGCTTCTCCAGCATCCATTGCAGCCAATACAGAAGGAAGAAACTTTTTAAGCAAGGCAGAGCCGTTCCAGTTTAGTATGACGATTGCGGTCTTACTCATAACAAACTAGCCTTTAATGCAGTACCGTCTTCATTAAAATCTCCCAAACGTACTGTTACCAGACAATTGTCGAGCTCATCGTTATGCTCGGTTTCAATACGGATATAGTTGTCTGTAAAACCATGCATCGGCACGCCGGCCTTTGATTTTTCCATCAAGACTTTTGCTTCTTTGCCAATGAATTGACGATAGAAATTTTTTGTCTTTTCATCCGACAAGGCAAGCAAGCGCTGGCTACGCTTGTGTTTCTCCTCGGGAGATACAACGTAGTCTATCTTCAAGGCCTGTGTTCCCGGTCTTTCCGAGTAACTGAAAACGTGCAACTGGGTTACATCCAGCGATTCAATAAACTGATAGGCTTTTTCAAAATACGCTTCAGTTTCACCACGGGTTCCCACAATCACATCTACCCCGATAAAGGCATGAGGCATTACCTCTTTTATTTTCTTTATCTTATTTGCAAACAGAGCGGTGTCATAACGTCTGCGCATCAGTTTCAATACCTCATCACAACCCGACTGTAAAGGAATGTGGAAATGTGGCATAAAAGCACGAGACTGTGCTACAAAATCAATGACTTCGTCAGTCAGCAGATTAGGCTCTATCGAAGAGATACGATAACGTTCAATTCCTTCCACTTCATCCAGACTCTTGACCAAATCGAAGAAAGTCTCTCCAGTCGATTTACCGAAATCACCGATATTAACTCCCGTAAGCACTATTTCCTTACCGCCTTCGGCAGCCACCTGTCGGGCCTGTTCTACCAAATCGGCGATTTTGCCATTGCGGCTTCTTCCGCGGGCAAAAGGAATTGTACAGTAGGAACAGAAATAGTCACAACCATCCTGAACTTTCAAGAAATAACGTGTCCTGTCACCTCTGGAACACGAAGGTGAAAAGCTCCGGATATTATTGGTAGCCGAAGTAAAGATCTCTCCATGTTCATGTTTCTGCAAAGAGCCCAGATAATTTACCAGGTCCCCTTTCTGCTCTGCACCCAATACCAAATCTACTCCTTCTATAGAAGCAACCTGCTCGGGTTTCAACTGAGCATAGCAACCTGTAACAACGACAAACGCCCCCGGATTCTCTTTTACGAGGCGATGAATTATCTGTCTGCACTTCTTATCGGCCATATCCGTTACCGAACAAGTATTTATGATACAAATATCAGCGACCTCACCTTTTTTTGCAGTACGTACTCCAGCTTCTTTCAGAATTTTTCCGACCGTTGAAGTCTCGGAAAAATTAAGTTTGCAACCTAGCGTATAATATACCGCCTTTTTATCTTGAAAAACTGTAGTATCTATCATATTCTAATTAAAAAGTTATACATGTGCAAAGTTATACATAAATCCCGTATTTCTCAATACCATATCCAAGATAGCTTTTTTATTTCATCAGGAACTTACACAATAAAAATAAAATCGAAATAATAAGTCTGAAATCAAGGCTCAAAACCTGTTAAAGCCCATATCAATGTTGTAAAACATACTGAAAAACCGCAAAACAGGTTTTAAAACATATTTTTTTTGAAAAAAAATAGAGAAAAAAGTACAACGTATCGAAAAAGTACCTATATTTGCATCGTTTTAAGAAAGCAAAGTATTACAGATTAAAAAAGCAAAGAAAATGAAGAAATTAGTATTTTTATTCGTAGCATTCGTAGCAGTATCATTCGCATCATGTGGTAACAAAGCAGCTAACGCTGAAGTTTCTAACGATTCTGCTGCTGTAGTTGAAGAAACAACTGTAGTTGAAGAAGCTGCTCCAGTAGTAGAAGACTCTGCAGCTGTTGCAACTGACTCAACTGTTGTTGCTGAATAATATTCACTACGAATTATTAGAGAGAATTGAAAGTCTGGGTGTGAAAACACTACAGACTTTTTTTTATGCCCCTACCCGACATCCTCTAAAGCATTATACAACAGATATGATGCCAGTATCCTTAAATCAAGATATCCTCCTCTCCTTCGTAAAAAATTTCCTCCTGCTTCAGAGTTAATCATTGCCAAGATAAATCTACCGCTCATAAACGGCATACCTTTATCAAAAGAATACCCAACGTACATCTCAGCAATGATAAAGTCCATACACAAAGAGTTTTTTTTTACTATATCCAAGATTCAATTCAGAAGTTCAATAAAATCCAGTCAAGATAAAAAAATACTCCCCGATCAGACAAAAAATCCAATCGGGGAGTATAAGTAGTTACAGATTATAATATTATTCTGCTTCAGCAACAACTTCAAAAGGAATTTCTACAGAAACTTCTTTGTGAAGTTTTACAATTGCTTTATAGTTACCAACTTCTTTAACTGAATCTTTAACAACGATAATCTTACGATCGATGTTGTGACCCAATTTAGCCAATTCTTCAGCAATCTGGATATTGCCTACAGAACCATAGATAGCACCTGTTGCACTAACTTTAGTAGCAATCTTCAAAGATACATCTTTCAAAGATTCAGCAACAGCTTCTGCATCTTTCTTAATCTTTTCCAATTTATGAGCACGCTGTTTCAATTCTTCTGCCAACATTTTCTTTGCAGCAGGAGAAGCGATAACTGCTTTTCCAGTCGGAATAAGATAGTTACGACCATAACCAGACTTAACGGTTACAATATCATTCTTGTAGCCCAAGTTAACTACGTCTTCTTTCAAAATCAGTTCCATATTCTTATTCCTCCTTTATTATTTCATCATATCAGTTACGAAAGGCAGCAAAGCCAAGTGACGAGCTCTCTTAACAGCCTGCGCAATACGACGC
>ENA-UEQH01000780-UEQH01000780.1-human-gut-metagenome-genome-assembly--contig:-NODE-780-length-15428-cov-31.498078_pt1 | contig 15428 bp, 8 predicted proteins | sample MGYA00242945_ERZ507943 | MGnify/ENA primary metagenome ERZ507943 (study PRJEB26167, sample SAMN06115418) | human gut metagenome | host: Homo sapiens | place: China:Hubei | collected 2015-03-06 | study... | reverse complement strand
GCAGCAGCTTCTGGAGGCTTGTGCCGAAGCTCCTCACGAAAAAGGATTACATCTTCGCTTTTCGCCTGCCCGTTGTCTGTACATGGAACAACTGGAGCAAGTAAAGGACTGGAAAGACAGTGTGCTGACGGCCATTGAGCCTGTTGCCAAATTGCGTAGCAATAAATATTCCGGAGTTGAATTCTATGTCGCAGTGGCCGATGGTTTCCTGTATGTAAAGGAAGATGGCATTTATGAATTTATGTCGAATAATACCCGTGTAACGGTAGACAATAAAACCGTGGTTGATAATGACGGCAAACCGCAGGTGAATTCTAAATATGGCCGTTCTTTGGCTTTAAAGAAAGGATGGCACAGCCTGAAAGTTGAGCAGATATCTAATTTTATAGGTGGCTGGAACTCTCAACACCGTAACAACGGAGCTGTGATGTACCGGAAATATGGAGAGGACAATTGGGTACGGGTCTCGGAGCAGCAGCTTGGACACAATTCTTAAGTAGGAAATAACCTTTGATAACGATATAAATCAGTGATGAAACAGAAACTATTATTGACAGGTGCGTTAGCGGCCGGAGCACTGGCTCTGCATGCTGCTGACCAGAAGCAGCAGGACACACGTCCTAATATTTTGTTTATTTTGAGTGACGACCATACCTCGCAGACTTGGGGAGTATATGGGGGAATATTGGAGCAATATGCCCAGACCGACAATATCCGGAGAATAGCCGGCGAAGGTGCTGTGCTGGACAACTGTTTTTGTACCAACTCTATTTCTACTCCCAGTCGTGCAGCTATTCTTACAGGCCGTTACAGTCATACCAACGGGGTTTATACGCTGGAGGATACACTGGATACTGCAATGCCGACCTTTGCCAAAGAGTTTCAAAAAGCGGGGTACTATACCGGACTGGTGGGAAAGTGGCATCTGAAATCGCAACCCCAGGGATTCGATTATTATTCTGTATTTCATGATCAGGGTGAATATCGTGACCCTACTTTTAAGAACAGTGATGAGCCTTGGCCGGGACAACGTAATTTTGGAGAACGGGTACGCGGCTTTTCGACTGATATTGTAGCCGAAAAAGCGATAAAATGGATGAAGGCACAAGATAAGAGCAAGCCTTTCCTGATGTGTTGTCATTTCAAAGCAACGCATGAGCCGTATGATTTCCCGGAACGTATGCGCCATCTGTATGATGGGGTGACATTCCCTGAACCGGAAAACTTGTTGGACTGGGGACCTGAAACGAACGGACGTACTTTCGACGGACAGCCATTGGAAGAAATGGTCCGCCGTTGGGAAACTGCTTCGGCCGATCCGGACAAGTGGTGGTGCCGTTATCCTGAACTTCCGTTCTCTGCCAAAGGACTGGGAAAAGTAGCCAAGAGAAAAGCTGCTTATCAGAAGTTGATACGCGACTATCTGCGCTGTGCCGCTACGGTAGATGATAATATCGGTAAGTTGCTGGATGCACTGGATGAAATGGGTATTGCCGACAATACGATTGTAGTATATGTAGCCGATCAGGGTTACTTTTTGGGCGAGCACGGATTCTTCGACAAACGTATGTATTACGAAGAAGCAGCCCGTATGCCATTCGTTATCCGTTATCCAGGCCATATCCCGGCTGGTAAACGTGTGAAGGATTTGATTCTGAATGTAGACTTTGCCTCGACTTTGAGCGATTTTGCAGGTGTTGAGGCTCCGGAAGGTGCACAGGGAAGAAGCTTTAAACCGATATTGACAGGAGATACTCCTAAGGATTGGCGTAAGAGCATTTACTACCGTTACTGGACTCAGCATAAAATACGTCCGGCTCATATTGGTGTGCGGAACGACCGGTATAAACTGATATTCCTGTATGGCGATAAGCTGAATATGACAGGTTCTGAAGATTACGTATCTGACCCCTCATGGGAATTTTATGACCTGCAAAAAGACCCGAAAGAAAACCATAATGCTTATGGTGAAAAGGAATATGAGTCTGTCATCCGTGAAATGAAAAAGGAAATGATGCGTCTGCGTAAAGAAGTAGGTGATACAGATGCCGGCTCTGCACGTATGGCTGCGATTCTGGAGCGCGAAGGCTTGAAGTGATGCAATCAAATATAAGTTTTTAATCAAGTGAACCCTAAAAGTTGAATAAAAAACTTTTAGGGTTCATTACTTTTAGGACTAGCTGTAAATGAATTATTTAAATCTTGAAGTATCTACTTTTTCTCGTTTCTTTTCTTTGTAACCGCCAAACTTCCATGTGAAAGAAAGTCCGATACTGCGAAAACTGGAGTAATTATTCGTTACCCATTGCCGGTCGTAACGTATTTGCGGGCAAGGCATTGAAGTCTGGAAAATGTCACGGCACCAGGCAGTGAGTATGGCATTGCCGTTCATGAAACTGTAACGGAGGGTAGCCGAAAGATTACCACACGTAGGAATGTCATAAATACCTTGAATGGCACGTCCCTGTAGACGCCCGTCTACTGTCAAACTCAGGTCGGGCTTGCGGTTTAGGGTAAAGGTATTGTTGAGCATGGCAATACCCAACAACCGGTTACGGTCGAAAGGGAGATCATAGAAATCGCTGTCTTTCTGACGCATCCATAATCCGATAAGAGTAAGGCGTGAATTGTACCATTTTCCTATCTTAAAGGGAATGGAAGCCTGTAAACCAGCCTGCTGCTCAAAATCGAAATTCTGGTATTTATACAGTTCCAATAATTCGTCAGGCGATTGGTAGAGCGTCTGCAAGGTGCGGTCTTTGGTATGGGTGAACCAGGTGGTAAATACATATTTCGATTTTAGAATATAAGACAAGGAAGTCGTATAATCAATAGCTGGCTTCAGCAATGGATTTCCCTGTATTTCGCTATATCCACCGCCCAGATAAGACACTACATCCTGCACTGCCCAATAGCCCGGGTAGCTTTTGTCACTGCTGAAGTTGAGTTGCAGGATATGTCCGTCGGCAGGCAGGAATGTGAGGTTGAGCACAGGATACACGTCCCATTCATCCCATACCGGTGTTTTGTAGCGTTCTATGGCCAGTGAGAAATCAGTCATCAGTTTCTGTCCGAACGACTTACTGAAACCTGCATAGATGTTAAGCGTTTGTTCACGTCGGCGAGACTTGATGTTATCCGGTAGGGCTGACTTATCGGGGGTTGTTTCTTTTTCTTCATTGTCATAATACGTCTGGAATGAATTATCTATTGTCGTGGTGTATACGGTTCCGTAATTCAATCCCCATCCGTTCTTTAATGTGTGCTCCTGGGCGAGAAAGAACTTCCAGGCATTGATGCGCTGACCAGCTTCGGTATAAAAGTCAAGCTGTTGCTTTTCCATACGGCTATGTAGCCACAATTGGTCAGGGGCATTGTACCATGTAAACTCCAAACCAGCCTTCAATCCGATGGGAGTCTGATAATCCAGTCGTCCATTGTGAAGCCATGAGGTCTGGTCGGTCAGACTTTCAGCAGTCTGTGTACCGGTTGTGTGCTGTCGGGTATGGCTTGTGGTATATGTACCATTGTAGACAAAGCTCAAAGTATGGTTCTCTGCCAGTTGATAATCCGTACCTAATCGGAAATTGTGGTCGTGGCTGCGGTCGCGCATTACTTCGTAGTTTTGGATAAGATGCGTCGAATTATCGGTTTGCTGCCAGTGTCGTGCTTCCTTATCGGTTGTACTGAAACTGTTGCCATGAGTATGGGCATAAAGTAAATCAGCTGAGAATTTATTACCGTTATATAGTAATGAAGTACGTTCTTCGAATGACGCTTCATGCTCCTGGTTGTACTTGCCATACAATTCGCCTTGTAGAACACCGGGGTCACCAATGCGATGACGCAGCCGGACATTCAGCATAGCTCCGCGTACCTGGTAACGGGCAGGAGCATTGTACATTACTTCTACCCGTTCAATGCGGTCGGCAGGCATGGATTTCAACAGTGCATAGAGTTGTTCTGTGCTCATGTTGGTTACTTTGCCGTCGAGTACTACTGTAACTCCCTGCATGCCCAATGTCAGTTTCCCATCTTGTTCTGTAACACCCGGGAGTTCTTTCAAAGCTTCGTAGACATTGTCTATGGGGCGGTTTTGTATCATACGGGGCATGTCATATTCCAGTTTGCCGGCCGAAGCCTTGACAACAGGACGTTCGCCTACAATCATCACTTCGGGCAGGTTACGGTAGAGGCTGTCTATGCGTGCATCACCGGTAACAAGGCTATCGGCCGATAAAGTTTTTACGTCTGCTTTTTTGTTTTCTTGTGCAGGCAGAGGAGATGCCATTAGCAGGCAGCCTCCCATTATTCCTATCCATAATAAGCTTTTAGGTTGTTTCATAAAAATCGCATGTGTTTGTTCTGATACGACAAAGGTCGGCAGAACCTGGCAGAAACTATGTTACTATACACTTACGGAGTCTTACCAAGTGTTATCAGAAGTCTTATTTAGTCTTATCATGCAGGGGAAGTAATGGAATAATACATTACTTTTGTGATATGGATCAATGTAAAATCGCTGTATAAAGACAGAGTTTATGCTATAACATGGAAAAACTGTTTCAAAACAAAAATATCGCCCTGCTTGTCATCCTTTCATTGGTAGGTATCTTTGCTTATCAGGTATACTGGCTGACAGGTCTTTACCGAACAATGTGTACTGATTTGGAACGCAATATCACTGAGGCTATGCGTATCAGTGATTACAATGAGATGCTGGTGCGCATTGAACGCTTGCAGCAAAGAAACAGAGAACATGGTGAAGTTGCTATTTCTACCGGGTTTGATAAACAGGGGAAGCAGTTTGTACGGAGCAGTACTGTGCTTCATCAGGTCTCTGATACAACAGCATTGAAGGGCTTCACGGCACAAAACGATACATTTCAAAAAGTAGAAATGGATACCGTGCAACCTGATGCGATGCTTCATGCAAGTGAAGGATTGAACATGATACTTCGTAACCAGAGCACCATGACAGGTATGGCTGTCTATTTGCAGCGCGGATTACATTCGGGGCTTGATCTTCTGATGAATCCTTCATTTAATGTTTACGATAGCTTGCTCAGTGTCCGTCTGCATGAGATGGATATCCACATTCACTATCGGCTGTACGCTTTATATAAAGGTTATGACATTGACGACCGCTGGCTTTATACTGATACTTTGGGAACAGGAGGTACTTCCGGCTACATTCCTAGTTCTCAGGCTGTCAGTTATCAATATGAATATTCCTCCTCCAAGCACGATATTTATTACCTTATTACGGAACCATTAGGGGGAATCGTTCTGCAGCAGATGGCGGGCATACTGATTACTTCACTGGTGATTCTGCTCATTCTGGGCTTCTCTTTCTGGTATCTCATCCGTACTATCTTGCGGCAAAAAACGTTGGAAGAAATGAAGAGCGATTTTACCAACAATATAACTCATGAGCTGAAGACCCCTATTTCTGTAGCATATGCGGCTACCGATGCACTGCTTAACTTTCAGCAAGCTGATGACCCGAGCAAACGTGAGCGTTATTTGCGTATCTGTCAGGAGCAATTGCAAAAATTAGGCGGACTGGTAGAGCAGATTCTCTCTATGTCAATGGAGCGGCGTAAGACTTTTTGTCTGCATCGGGAGGAAGTGAGGCTGGCAGATTTGTTGCATACTTTGGCCGAGCAACATAAACTGAAGGCTGACAAACCTGTTGGTATCAGTCTTGACATTGTTCCTGCTGACCTGACAGTTTGTGCCGACCGTATACACCTGAGCAATATCATCAGTAATCTGCTGGATAATGCTGTGAAGTATTCCGTTGGGCAGGCAGATATTATAGTCAGTTGTAATCGTATGACGATAGGTGGCCAGGATTATACGGAAATTAGCGTTTTGGATCACGGTATCGGTATTGCCCGTGACCGTTTGCCCCATGTGTTCGACAAATTTTATCGTGTACCTACAGGAAACCTTCATGAGGTAAAGGGATATGGACTGGGACTTTTCTATGTAAAGACGATGGTAGAGAAACATGGTGGAACTGTGGATGTGAAGAGTGAGCCGGGAAAAGGAAGTGTATTTAGTATTAAATTTAAAGTGTGAGAAATTCTGTTTTTATTGGATGATTTTCATTTCTCATTATATAGGTTAGGATTATGGAAAAGATAAAAGTATTGTTGGTAGAGGATGAACAAACTCTTGCTATGATTATCAAAGACACACTTGACGGACAGGGATTCGACATTCAGACAGCGGCTGATGGTGAAGCCGGTTTACGCCTTTTCTTTGACTTGCGTCCCGATGTGCTGGTAGCCGATGTTATGATGCCCCGTATGGACGGTTTCGAAATGGTACGCCGTATCCGGCAGACTGACCGCCGTACACCGGTGCTTTTTCTTACAGCCCGTTCGGCTGTAAATGATGTGGTAGAAGGTTTTGAGCTGGGAGGCAATGATTATCTGAAGAAGCCCTTTGGCATGCAGGAGCTCATGGTACGTATTAAGGCGCTGGCAGGGAGGGCCTGTAGCTATGCAGTTCCACTTGAACGGGAAATAAATAATTACAATATCGGAAACTATCAGTTCGATGTTCGTCGCCAATTGCTGCACTATGGAGATATCAGTCAGGAGTTATCCCATCGTGAGTCAGAAATACTGCATCGGCTGTGTTTGAACTTTAACAGTGTGGTTAATATGCAGGATATTCTGCTTGACCTTTGGGGCGATGATTCTTTCTTTAACCAGCGCAGTCTGCATGTCTTTATCACCAAGTTGCGTCGTAAGCTGTCGGAAGATGAGCGTATCCGTATCATCAATGTGCGTGGTGTAGGGTATAAGTTGATTGTCGGGTAGGTGACAAGGGTACCTTTTATTGGCGAGAATCACTTGATATTTCTATTTTTTTTAATACTTTTGTCGGCAAAACTAATCCCTATTACATGAAAGAAAGGTATTATAATGCTTGAAGATGTAGTGGAAGTACATATACTTTATAAGAGTATTATAACAATAGCCTAATATAATTTTAAGATTCAATGAAAAACATTTTTTTGATGTCCTTAAGTTGTCTGGCACTTACAACCTACGGTCAGACAAGAGATTTTGCGAGTACTATTAAAGTAGAAGATTCCGATTCGAAGGAAGTCATTATAGAAAAGGCAGCGCATGTTATACCGACAGCCAACCAGATGCGTTCTTTGGAAAATGAGTTCATCGCATTCATACATTTTGGTCCTAATACATTTACCCGTATGGAGTGGGGAACCGGTAAGGAAGATCCTAAAATTTTTGATTTGAAGCAGTTGGATACCGACCAGTGGTGTGAAACGCTTAAAGCTGCCGGTATGAAGATGGTAATACTGACCGTGAAGCATCATGACGGTTTTGTATTGTGGCAGAGCCGTTATACCAAGCATGGAATTATGTCAACGGGCTTCCAGAATGGAAAAGGTGATATCTTGAAATCATTGTCTGCTTCTTGTAAAAAGTATGGACTGAAGCTGGGTGTATATTTGTCTCCTGCAGACTTGTATCAGCTTGAAAGTCCGGATGGATTGTATGGTAATTTAAGTAAATACTCAATGCGTACCATTCCGCGTCCGGTAAAGGGCCGTCCTTTTAAAAATAAAACTACATTTAAGTTCATGCTGGACGATTACAACGAATATTTCATGAATCAGTTGTTTGAAATCCTGACAGAATATGGTGAGATACATGAAGTGTGGTTTGACGGAGCTCACCCGAAGCGTAAGGGAGGCCAGCGATACAACTATGCTGCATGGAAAGAACTTATCAAAGCCGTTGCACCTAAAGCTTCTATATTTGGCCGTGAGGATATTCGCTGGTGTGGTAATGAAGCAGGCAGAACCCGTGATACTGAATGGAATGTAATTACTTATCCAGAAAATCCGGATACGACTGCTTATTTTCCTGATTTGACAGACTTGGATTTGGGAAGCCGTGAGGTATTGTATAAAGGGGATTACCTGCATTATCAGCAGGCAGAAACCAACACTTCAATACGCGAGGGATGGTTCTACCGTGATGATACCCAGCAGAAAGTACGAAATGCGGATGATGTGTTTGATATCTATGAACGTGCTGTGGGCGGTAACTCTACCTTCCTTTTGAATATACCGCCTAACAGAGAGGGACGTTTCTCGGATAGAGATGTATCTGTGTTGAAAGAAGTGGGACAACGTATCCAGGAAACCTATGGTACGGATTTATTGCAGGGAGCATCCGGTCCGTCTGAAGTTTTGGATAATGACAAGAATACCTTTACGACTGTAGCTTGCGGTTCAAAAATTACAATTACAACTCCTTCGCCTATAACATTTAACCGTATTGCTATTCAGGAAGCGATTGCTCTTAGAGGGGAACGGGTAGAAGAGCATGTGGTAGAAGCATGGATTGACCGTAAATGGAAAGAAATAGCCCATGCTACCAACATTGGCTATAAACGCATTCTTCGCTTCCCGGATGTAACGACAAATAGAATTCGGATTCGCTTTACCGAAACCCGTATGGATGCTGCAATAAGCAAAGTTTCTGCACACTATTATCATTCTCGTCCGCCACAGTTGTCCGCTCGTCGTGATGCAAACGGAATGGTTACCATCGAGCCTTTGCAGCAGGAATTTAACTGGAATCGTCATGGGGAGAATAGTGCAAGTAACCTGAATGCAGGCTATACTATTCATTATACATTGGATGGTACAGTGCCTACGGCTTCTTCATCTGTTTATGCGGGACCGTTCCTGGCTGACAACAAAGAAATAAGTGCAGTTTCCGTACTGAACGGAAAAACAGGGTCTGTCTATAAAGAACAGTTGGGTTATGTAAAGAAAGACTGGAAAGTGGTGAATGCGGGAAGTGAAACAGCTGACCATAAAGCACAGTTGGCTTTTGATGAAAATCCAGCTACTTACTGGCAGACAGAAAAAGCGGCAGCCGACCAGAGTCTGACCATTGATATGGGATGCGTGAAATCTATAAAAGGATTTGCTTACACACCTCAAAAAGCCAATCGGGAAGGTATGTTTGAACGTGGTACGATTTGGGTAAGTATGGATAACCGGAAATGGGAAAAAGCGGATGATTTCGTTTTTGGTAATTTGATTAATGATCCGGTTAAGCGTTATCATTATTTTAAATCTGAAGTAAAAGGACGCTATGTGAAGATTGAAATGGTAGAATCGGCCAATAAATCGGAGTATGCTTCTATTGCAGAATTGGATATCTTATAATTCAAAATAAGATGATTTAGAATGTTTTTTCAGCTTGGGTAAGGCGATGCTTTGCTCAAGCTGAAAATTTTTATATACCTTTACAACTGTTTTAATACCGTAAATCTAATGGAAATGGTCAAAATTGCTGTATTTATTTTATGTTTTTTCTTTTGCTCTGTGCTGAATGCGCAAGACATTATTCCTACTCCTAAAGAAATGCGCTCTACAGGTAAGCATAAGACACATGTTACCTTGATAGACGCAAAGGTTGTTCCGCAGATGAAATTGCCTCTTGAAGGTTATACTCTTACAATAAAGGGGCAAAAGGCAACATTACGTGCAAAAACAAAACAAGGTCTAGTTTGGGCACACTCTACTTTAAAGCAATTGAAAGGAAAAGATGGGTTATATCCAGAGATTTATATCAAGGATTATCCTGCATTTGAGTTAAGAGGGTTTATGCATGATACAGGAAGAAACTTTCGTCCTATAGAAATCCTGAAAAAAGAACTGGACTTATTTTCTTTGTATAAAATCAATACTTTTCATTGGCATCTGACGGATAATCCGGCATGGAGAATTGAATGTCGGGCTTATCCTGAATTAAATAATCCGGCTAATCACCGGCCAGGACGAGATGAAGGGAAATTCTATTCTTATCAGGAAATACATGAGCTTATAGCATATGCAAAAGAACGGGGTATACAAATAATTCCTGAAATTGATATGCCGGGACACAGTCAGTATTTTAAAACGACTTTTGGCTGTGACATGGCTTCAGAGAAGGGCAAGCAGATTCTGAAAGTATGTCTGGAAGAATTTTTTGGCGAGATAACGAAAGAAGAATGTCCTTATTTTCATATTGGGTCGGATGAAGTGCATGTAGAGAATCCTGAAGATTTTATGCATTTCTGTGAACAGATAGTTCTTGCAAATGGACGAGTTCCTATTTGTTGGAATCCCGGACTGCCATCGTCTATGCAAACCATCAATCAGATATGGTCTGCACCAATCGGTAATACGACTGCAAAAAATACTTCTTCTGCTCAGCCTTATATAGATTCTTATCAAGGATACTTGAATACAGGGCATCCAATTCTGAATACATCGAAATATTTCTTACATCAAGTATGTGGTGTTTCAAGTGGTAACACTAGGGCTATAGGAAGTATCTTGTGTTTGTGGAATGATGTTAGAGTAGATGATAAGGAGATATTGTATGCTCATAATGGCATGCCCAATGGGTTGCTGTCTTTTGCTGAACGTACTTGGTGTGGAGGTGATGGAGAAAATGGAGATGATGAAAATCTTTTGCCTCCTGCAGGTTCGCAGCAGCATGCTGATTTGGTGAAATTTGAAAAGAAAATAGCAGATCATCGTGACAGATTATTGTATGACTGGGATATGCGTTGGGTTGCCAATGCAAGTCTGGAATGGGAGGTAACGCTACCTGAAGCTCGTGGTACAAGCAGAGACAGTATGGAATGGAAACCAGCGTGGGGCGGAGTGATTGATATGATTGCTTTTTGTAAAAAACACGATGTAAAGCTATTGCCTACGATGGATGCCTGGATGAAAACGGAGATATTCTGTGAGAAAGATACGGTTATTAATGCTTGGGTAGGATTTGATACGCCCAGCAGATCTTCCAGAATGTCGGATGGTATAGGATATCAAGGCTATTGGGAAGCACAAGGACGTGTTTTTGTGAATAGCAATGAGGTTTTCCCTAAAAGTGCTTGGAAAGAACCCGGAAAATACCGGTATTTTATGCATTCTTGGCATAAACCTGCTGAAGAAATTCCTTATACTAACGAACAGTTTTGCTGGATGAGAGAACCGGCTGAATTATCCTTGAAAAAGGGATGGAACAGCATTACTTTATATTGTCCCCGGGTATTTCCTAATGATAATTGGTTTGTAACATTTATCCCAGTGACTATTGATGGAAATGGGCATGTAAGTGAAGTAGAAGGCATTCTTTTAAGGAGTACTCATTGATGAGTACTCCTGTATAGATGGGAGATAAAATAATTATGATGGAGTATTAGTGGATACTTCTGGTTTATTTTCTGTGATGAAGAGTAATTTGTCCCCTTCATGCAATTCCAGTTGCCCGTTGGGTATCAGAAATTCATGTCCCCGTTTGACCAGCATGACTAAACTTCCTTTGGGTATTCTCATTTCGGATAACCTATTGCCATTAAGAAGCATTTCTGCGGTAAGCGTTATGTCATGTAGACTGGAGTCTATTTCATCTGGAAGTTCTACTCCAAAGTCGTTTCCTTCTTTTTCTTCCGGTAAATCCAGATGAAGCCATTTTGCCATTTTGGATATGCTCATACCTTGTATCACCAGTGAAAGCAATGTAATGAAAAATACAATGTTGAAAAGCTGGTGAGATCCTTCTATTTTTGCAATGACAGGATAGGTCGCAAAGATAATAGGAACAGCACCGCGTAGTCCTACCCATGAAATAAATAATCTGGCTTTGTTGGTTATATTACGGAAAGGTAGCAAACAGGCAAAAACACTTATTGGTCGTGCCACAATAATCATGAATAGAGCAATGAGCAATGCTACTCCGATAATGTCTACCATTTCGTGGGGATTTACCAAAAGTCCCAGTGTAAGGAACATGATGATTTGGAATAACCAGGTCATACCGTTCATAAAAGTGCCGATTTCTTTTCTGAAAGCCAACCGTGAGTTCCCGACAACGACTCCGGCAATATAAATTGCCAGGTATCCGTTTCCTTTCAACAGGTCGGTTGTTGTAAAGGTGATAAATACTAAGCTAAGCAATAGAATGGGATAGAGTGAGCTGTTAGGGAGTTCTATCTTGTTAATTAGCCATGAGGCAAATTTTCCGAATGCATAGCCAATAACACCTCCTACTAAGAACTGTACAAATAAATCTTTGGCTACAAGTGCCAGACTAAGCTGACTTCCACTGCTGATGACTTGTATCAGTACGATAGTAAGCATATATGCCATAGGGTCATTACTTCCACTTTCTAATTCCAGCATAGGACGCAAGTTTTGTTTCAGATTCATGCGTTGTGAACGTAAAAGGCTGAATACAGAGGCCGAGTCGGTGGATGACATGGTAGCCGCCAACAGCATTGAAGTCAGTAACGGAAGCTGTATATTGGTGCTGTTCCATCCTGATATGTAGTAGATAAATCCGCCTGTAAGTGCCGTGGTCAGTAAAACGCCTACTGTTGAGAGTAAGATACCTTGCTTCATTACAGGTTGGATATCTTTAATTTTGGTATCCATTCCTCCACTGAACAGGATGATGCTTAATGCTATCATTCCCACAAATTGTGCATCGGTGGCACTATTAAACTGAATACCCAATCCGTCGCTTCCGAACAGCATTCCTACAACGAGGAACAACAATAAGGTGGGTATGCCAAATCTGTAACCTGTTTTGCTAATAAGAATACTGGTAAAAATAAGGATAGATCCAACCAGTAAAATGTTTTCTGCTGTAATCATATGTTTAATGTAATAAGGTGATTATGGGCAAATTTAATATAAAAGGTTGGATTTTGAATCGTAAAATTAAAAAGATAGTGTGCGTGTACTCTTTGTTGTTATCAAATAATTTCCAGTTCCTTTTCTTTTGCGAGTAACTTTTTTTCTGCAATTAAATCTCTTAAATCCAGTTTAGGTGAAGGCAATGTGCACATTTTTATAGAATCAGAATTATTACAAGTGTAATCAAAAATAATCTTTTCAACATCGGAAAAATTTTCAGGCATAATCAGCTTTGCATCAAGCATTTTAAATTCTTCTGGGTTATAATAATCTTTGAGCTTGAGAAAGATGATTCTTCTTGCAATCGGGTTTTTATTATAGTCGGGTACTAAATAAAGTCCTTTTAATAATTTAAATTCCTCAAGGAACGGAAGTTGTAAGTAAATGGTAACTAACGACATGTTTGGGAAATCAAATTCATTTAGTAATAAATATAACATTTGTTGTTCTTTTAACATTCCGATGCCTTCACGGATAAAACCATGTACACTTTTTCTTCCAACAGTGAGACAAGTGTGATTAGATGAGTTACTGATGTAAAAAGGTTCAGCTTTTAAGGTTTGAATAGAAGACGAACAGCTATAGGACATATACATCCCTTCAAGGTTATGGGATTTTTCTGTTGATATTTTACTTTCGTTCCATAAGGACATAATAAAAGGGTGCTGATGATTTTCTATTTTGTTTTTTATGGGTTTTAATTCTTTTATAATTTGGTGTAGTCGAATTAAATTTTCCAGAACTTTTCTTTTTGAAAGATTATTGACATTCAATAAGGCTTCTTCTAATGCTTTATTAAAGTTGTTCTCTTTTTGATATAATTCAGAAAATGAAGGGAGCACAGCTGCATAGAATGCGGATAAAACACTTGGTGACCAGTCTATAGCTTGTGCTATGTCTTTCATTTTCATGCCACTTCCTCTCAGAACTTTTAATCGCTCATATATTTCAATAAGTATTTCAGCTTCGTTCATTGTCTTTTAAACTTTTTTGATACAAAATAATGATTCATGCATGATATATGTATTGCGATTGTGTTGCATTACAATTGCATGAATAATAATAAGCAGAAATTCATTAGAATTCATTTTTAGATTTTAAGGAACTAATGAAATTTGCGATGCAATAATTAGATGTGTTTTAGAAAAAGTTTACTTATGCTAATAAAAATATAAACTACTAATCTCTAAATTAATGAAACATATGAAATCAGTAAGTATGTTATTGTTTCTTATGGGAACATCTGGCTCATTATTAGCTCATAATCCCATTCTGCCAGAAACACTAGATTCAGGAGCAATTCAGCAGAACAGTAATTGCTCAGGTATTGTTAAGGATGTAAATGGAGAACCGGTAATTGGTGCTTCTGTTGTTGTAAAAGGGACATCTAATGGAATAATAACTGGACTAGATGGAGATTTTTCTCTTCCAAATGTCAAAAAAGGTGATGTTATAGAAATCTCTTTTGTAGGGTATTCTACACATACTGTGGTTTGGAATGGACAGCCTTTGAATATAACATTGAAAGAAGATACTGAGGTTCTTGATGAAGTGGTTGTTGTCGGTTATGGAGTTCAGAAAAAAGTGAATCTTTCTGGCTCTGTTTCTACAGTAGCTACTAAACAGATTGAAAACCGTCCGGTTGTCAATGTAGGTCAGGCACTGCAGGGAACTGTTGCAAACTTAAATATTACAGTGGGTAGTGGTCAGGCAACGGATAATCCTTCTTTTAACATTCGCGGTGTTACATCATTGAATGATAGCTCTCCTTTGGTTGTTATTGATGGGGTTATTTCGGATACTTCTACATTAAATAATATAAATCCGAATGATATAGGTAGTATTTCTGTTTTAAAGGATGCAGCTTCTTGTGCTATTTATGGATCGCGAGCAGCATACGGAGTAATTTTGGTAACGACTAAAACGGGTACATCAGAGAAACTGACTATCAACTATAATAACAATTTTTCTCTTCGTCAAAATACACAAAAACAGAATATAATTTCTGACCCATATCTGGTTGCTCAGACACGTAATATAATGAGTACACCGTGGTATAATTTGTATAACGAAGAACAGTTAGCTTATGCAAAAAAGGTTTCAGAAGATCCAAGCCTTTCTCCATATTTCTTGAATCAGGATGGAAGTTATTCTTATTTTGGGCATACTGATTGGGTTGATGAAGCATATAAAAATGCCGGATTTTCAACAACACATTCTGTTGATATTTCCGGCAAGACAGATAAGGTAAATTATTTCCTGTCTGCAGGATATAATTTTACAGATGGTATGATTAAGTATGGTACAGACAAATTTAATCGTTATACAGTACGTTCTAAAATAGATTTTAAGTTGACGGATTTTTGGAGTATTTCTAATAATACTCAAGTAATTTTTACGGATTACGATAAACCAACTTCACTTGGAGGAGATTACTATTGGGGAATTAATCGATTGAATCCAATGGATGTGCCATGCAATCCGGACGGAAGCTGGACAAGTAGTGGTGCTCAATGGCTGGGTCGCTTTGAGGAAGGTGGACGTAATACTCAAAAGGGAATAAACATCACTACTCAATTTGGGACTCGTCTGGATATTATAAAAAATGTATTGTTTATCAACGGTAATTTTGCTTATTCTGGCAAAAAGAATCGTGATAGATGGAGTT
>ENA-UEQH01000764-UEQH01000764.1-human-gut-metagenome-genome-assembly--contig:-NODE-764-length-15677-cov-115.984615_pt1 | contig 15677 bp, 10 predicted proteins | sample MGYA00242945_ERZ507943 | MGnify/ENA primary metagenome ERZ507943 (study PRJEB26167, sample SAMN06115418) | human gut metagenome | host: Homo sapiens | place: China:Hubei | collected 2015-03-06... | reverse complement strand
GACAAACTTTTCAAAGAACTCATTTTATTTACTGCCAGAGCCGCTTAGGCTTGGCGAATTTTTAACGAACTATTATATATTATGTAGACTATGAAAAAGACAATTACTTTTGTACTTGGAGTATTGTTGGGGTATGCCACTTTGCAGGCCACCCCAAAAGAAGTTTTGCCTTATAAAAATCCGAACCTCCCGGTCGAGGAGCGTGTTGAAGACTTATTGAAGCGAATGACCGTGGAAGAAAAATTCTGGCAGATTTATATGATGCCGGGTGACTTGGATGCTGGCAAAGAACGTTTTAAGGATGGAATCTTTGGTTTCCAGGTTTCCACCGTGGGTTCGTCCGACCCGCAGATGCGTCAGATGTTGCAATATAACCCGAAACTGACAGCGGCCGAGACAGTGAAGAAAGTCAATCGCATTCAGCGTTATTTTGTAGAGGAAACACGTTTGGGCATTCCCGTTATTATTTTTGATGAGGCTTTGCACGGACTGGTGCGTGGCGGAGCTACAGCTTTCCCCCAATCCATTGCCCTGGCGGCTACGTTCGATACCACGCTGGTGAGCCGTGTGTCTGCTGCCATTGCCCGCGAAACCGCCAGCCGCGGCATCCGTCAGGTTCTTTCGCCGGTGGTAAATCTGGCTACGGATGTGCGTTGGGGCCGGGTGGAAGAAACCTATGGCGAAGATCCCTGCCTTTCGGCCGGCATGGGGGTCAGCTTTGTGAAAAACTTCGGGCGCATGGGGGTGATTACCACCCCCAAGCATTTTGTGGCAAACAGCGGCGATGGCGGCCGCGACAGTAATGGTTCCTTTCAAGGCCTGTTTCCGGCAAGGGGGGTCGCAGTCGGTGATGACGGCCTACAACATGCTGGACGGCACTCCCTGTACGGCCAATTCCCGGCTCAATATCGAAAAATTGCGCCGCGAATGGGGATTCGACGGCTTTACCATTGCCGATGCCGATGCAGTGGGCATCATCCATAAGCTGCATCACACCGTAGGCAACCGGGCCGAGGCAGGCGCTGCGGCAGTAAACAACGGGCTGGATGTGATTTTTCAGACCACTTACGGGGAGCACAAACCGTTTCTGGAGGCTTGCCGCAGCGGACTGATTACGGAGGAAGCGCTGAACCGTGCCGTGCGTCAGGTCTTGAAAGCGAAATTCCGGCTGGGCCTGTTCGACCGTCCTTACGTGGACGAGCGGGAAGCCGACCGCCGGAATGCCTGTGCCGCACACCGTGCGCTGACGCGTGAGGCTGCCTGCCGTTCGATGGTGCTGCTGAAGAATGAGAACGGGCTGTTGCCTTTACCGAGGAATCTGAAACGGATTGCCCTGATAGGGCAGGATGCTGCCGAGGCACGGCTGGGCGGTTACAGCGGTCCGGGCGTGAATAAGGTGAGCATGCTGCAGGGGTTAAAAGACAAACTGAGCGGACGGGCAGAGGTGATTTATGAGGAAGGTTGCAAGCGCGTCAATCCGCAGTGGCTCACCGTTCCGGCCGATTGTCTGACGCAGGAAGACGGCAGGCCGGGACTTGCAGCTGCTTATTTTAATAATATCCGCTGGGAGGGCGCTCCGGCACTGAGGCGTACGGACAGGGCGGTGCAGTTCTCGTGGACGCTCTTTGCACCCGATTCGTGTCTGGCTGTGGACTGGTTCTCGGTGGAATGGAACGGACGGCTGAAATCGCCTGTTACGGGTGATTACCGCATCGGTCTGGAAGGAAACGACGGCTACCAGCTTTGGATAGACGGACGGAAGGTGATAGACCGCCCCGAAAAGGCGTCTTTCCGTACGGAAACTGTACCGCTCCGGCTGGAGGAAGGCAGGGAGTATGCCGTGAAGGTGCGTTTCTACGAGAATACCCGCAACGCACGCATCCGTCTGGTATGGAATGTGGGTGTGGTCAGCGAGGATACTTCTATCGAGCGGGCTGTACAGGCGGCAGCATCGGCCGATGTGGCTGTCGTGGTGGCAGGTATCCTACAGCCACAAGCCTACGGGCCGCAGTGATGATTATCTGAACTTGACAGGTGAACCGCTTTTCCCCTTCGGTTATGGTCTGAGCTATACCGAATTCGAATACGGCAACTTGCAGGTGCAACCGGCAGATGTCCACACGTTCCAGGTATCGTTTACGGTCCGTAATGCAGGGAAATATGCCGGATACGAAGTTCCGCAGCTCTATCTGCGCGACAAGATTTCGTCGGTTACACAGCCCGTCACCCGCCTTATTCATTATACCGCCATCCATCTGAATCCGGGTGAGAGCAAGACGGTGACGTTCCGTGTGGACGAGGACGACCTTTCCATGCTCGACCGGTCCATGCAGCGTGTGGTGGAGCCGGGCGACTTCCGCCTGATGATAGGTCGCTCGTGTAAGGATATCCGGCTTCAGGAGGTGGTGCGGGTGGAAAAATAACGGGGTTCTTTTTATTCGAACTCCAGCACGAAGGTGGTGTTCCATCCGTTGGTTCCCGGCTTGAGCAGGCTGATGGTTCCGCCGGAGAGCTGCATGATCTGCCGGGAGAGCGACAGCCCGATGCCGCTGCCCTGCGCGCGGGTGCTGAAGAAGGGCACGAAGACCTGCCGCGCCACATCGTCGGGGATGGCGGGGCCGTTGTTCGACACGTGGATGTACACGTGCTCGTCCGCCGTGCTGTAGGCGCGCACGTGGATGCGTCCCGGTGCCGTGCCGATGGCCTGCACGGCATTGCGTATCAGGTTGACCAGTACCTGCCTTATCAGGCCCGTATCGGCGTAGAGCATCAGCTCGCCGGGTTCTATCAGGCGTGTCAGGCGGATGTGGGGCGGGCACAGCCGGAGCTGTTCTATCTGGTGCAGCAGCTCGTGCAGGTAGAAGGGCTCGGGGCGGGGCAGGGGCAGTTGCGAGAAGCGGCGGTACTCGCGGGTGAAGTTCAGCAGGCCGTCGGCGGTGTCGTGTATGGCGCGGATGCCGTCGGCAAGCTCGCTGCCCGCCACGCCGGGCTGCTGCAGCAGGGTTTCGCTCAGCGAGGTGATGGGGGCCATGGCGTTCATGATTTCGTGGGTCAGCACGCGGGTGAGCTTCGTCCACGAGTCTACTTCCTGCGTGTCCATCTGGCTGTGGATGTCGTTCAGCGTGAGGATGCGCAGCGTCTGTCCGCCTTGCCCGATGCTGCTGGCGCGGGCCAGCAGGCACACTTCCTTGCGGCTGGTGGAGTAGCGCACGGGGCAGCAGCCTCCCGGGGACAGGGTGGCCAGACGGTGGGGCAGGCCGGCATCGTAGCGTGCCAGTTGCTGCAGGGTGCCCAGTGCGGGCAGGCCCAGCAGACGGGCGGCGGCGGGATTGCTCTGCACGATGTGCTGCTGCGCGTCGAGCACCACGATGCCCATGGGGATGGTGTGCAGGATGTGGGCGTAGAACTGTTCGCGCTGCTCCATCAGCAGCTTCTGGGCGGCCATCAGGCGGCCGAACTCGTTGAGCGTGTCCTGCAGGATGCGTTCGCTGCCCGTGGCGCCTCCTGCGGACAGGCGGAAGGAGTAGTCGCGGTTGCGGATGGCTTCCAGCATCAGGCGGCTGCGCCGGTGCATCAGGCGGTGCAGGCGGAGGTAGGCGTATGCGGTGGCGGCAAGCAGGACAAGGCCCGCCAGTATCAGGGGGCGGCTGCCGTGCGCCGTGCCCAGTGTCAGGGCTGCGGTGGCGGCCATCAGCACGGCGGTGCGCAGCAGTGAGGAGTAGATTCCGTCGGTATTCATATTCGTTTCAGATTCCGTAGCGTTTCATTTTATTGTAGAGGGTCTGCCGCGTGATGCCCAGTTGGGCGGCGGCTTGCGAGAGGTTTCCGCCGCAGCGTCCGATGGCTTCGCGTATCAGGCGGCATTCCATTTCTTCCAGCGTCTGCATGCCGGATTCGTCGGCGGGTGCGGACGCATCAGAAGCGGGCGGCGGTGTGCCGGCGGGCAGGAGCACGTCGGGTTGCAGCTCGTGTCCGTCGGTCAGGATGACGGCCTTCTCCAGCGTGTGCTGCAGCTCGCGGATGTTGCCTTGCCACGGAAGCTCCGTCAGCAGGCGGGCGGCTTCGGGGCCGATGCTGTCTACGTGGCGGCCGTAGCGGGCGTTGTACTGTTGCAGGAAGCGGCGGGCCAGGGGCAGGATGTCTTCCTTGCGCTGGCGCAGGGCGGGCAGGTGGATGTGGATGGTGTTGATGCGGTAGAGCAGGTCTTCGCGGAACAGTCCCTGGCGCACCAGCTCGTCGGGATTGCGGTTGGTGGCGCATATCAGGCGGATATCGGTGGCCACGGGGCGGTTGCTGCCTATCCTGACGATGCACTTCTGCTGCAGGGCGGTGAGGAGCTTGGCCTGCAGGTGGTAGGGCACGTTGGCTATCTCGTCCAGAAAGAGGGTGCCGCCGTGGGCTGCCTCGAAGCGTCCGGCGCGGTCGGCACGGGCATCGGTGAAGGCACCTTTCACGTGGCCGAAGAGCTCGCTCTCGAAAAGGCTCTCGGGGATGGCGCCCAGGTCGACGCTCACCAGCGGACCGCCGCTGCGCCGCGACAGGCGGTGTATCTCGCGCGCCAGCAGGTCCTTGCCCGTGCCGTTCTCGCCGGTGATGAGTATGCCGGCATCGGTGGCGCTCACCTTCTCTACCAGTGTCCGTACGGGGCGCATGGCCTGCGAGGTTCCCCAGTACATTGCCGGTGCGCCGTCGCTGCCGCTGTCGGGTTGCGGGGCAGGGGCATCGGTCTTTCCAACTTTTGCGGTGTCCCCCCGGCGGGCATAGGCATCGAGCAGCGTGCGCACCAGGCGGGCGTTGTCCCACGGTTTCACGATGAAGTCGGCCGCGCCTTCCTTGATGCCCGTCACGGCCAGGTCGATGTCGGCATAGGCGGTGAAGAGCACCACCTGTACCTGCGGCGCGAGGCGGCGGATCTCGCGCAGCCAGAACAGCCCCTCGTTGCCGCTGTTGATGCCGGCAGAGAAGTTCATGTCCAGCAGCACCACGTCGATGCTTTCGCCGCGCAGCAGGGCGGGCAGGGGGGCAGGACTTTCCAGGGTGATGACCCGCGCGAACACGTCTTTCAGCAGGAAGCGCAGGGAGGTTAGTATGTTGCGGTTGTCGTCGACTACCATCAGGGTACCTTCTTTTGTCATAATGGTCTGTTTGTTAAAAGTTATTCCGGTTGTTTGGCAGGAGCAAAGTTACGGAAAAAACCGCACTGCCATCGCCCTGCTGCCCGCATAAAAGCGTATATCCGGCAAGGTGTCTAAATCTTTTACAGCCGGTGTCTAATTATTGGACAGTCGCTGTCTGTGGGGTGTTATGCCAATAGGCTGGCAGACAGGGGATTGTGCTCTTGGCACGGTGTTTGGTGCTGCAGATGCCGGAAAACGACAGGCTGTGGCCTGATTTAAATCGGAAGAAAATGAAACGTATATTTGTGATTTCGCTTTTGTGGAGCAGTGCGGTCGCGATGGCGGCGCAGCACGTGGATATCAGGGGAAAAATAGTGGACAATGCCCGTGAGGCACTGGAGGGGGCTGCCGTGGCCGTGTACAGGGAGGATTCGGTACTGGTGGGCGGCGCCGTGTCGGGTGCAGGAGGGGACTTCGAACTGAAGCATCTCCCGGCAGACAGTTACAGGATTGTGGTTTCGTATGTGGGCTATGCTCCCGGGTGTATCCGGATTTCCGGCGTACAGAAGATGTTGGATCTGGGAATCATTGCGCTGGCTCCGGATACGGAACTGAAAGAGGTGGTGGTGAGGGGAAGCTCCTTTATCCGTAAGAGAGACCATCTGCTGATTATCCCGGACAGGCAACAGATAAAACACGCCTACACGGGATATGACCTGCTATACAACCTGATGATACCGGGAGTCAGCGTAGACCGGCGCCAAGGGACGGTCTCTACCTCCAAAGGAGGCGCTACACTGTATATAAACGGGAGAAAAGCGGACTTCAGGGAAATACAGAACTTGCGGCCCAAGGACATCGAAAAAATAGAATACTACGATAACCCCACCGACGAATATCTGGGCGATGTAGCCTCCATCAACTATATCGTCAAGGAATACAAAACGGGAGGCTATGTCTCGCTGGACGGGGAACAGAACATCGGTTACCTGAAGGGGGATTACAACGCCGGATTCAAGATAACCCATAACCAGACGAACTACATGCTGTTTGCAGGGCATAATCTGCGTGAATACGACGGTGTACATACGCGGGATGAAGAGCATTTCAATCTGGGCAGCGGGGGGACCGTAGACCGGAACACGGAAACGGAAAGTGCTGCCTGCAAGAACGACCAGCAGTATGTGCAGTTCAAGGTCAGCAATCATACTGCCAAAAGGATGCTGACGGGAACGGTATCGTTGGTCCGCGACAATACTCCGCACAATGACCTGAGTGAATCGTTTGTCTATCTGGACGGCAGGGAGGGCAACCGGACTGTCAATACGCAGGAGTTCGTCCGTCAGAATAGTCTGAAGCCGGCTGTTTCACTGGATGGTGTGTTCCAGATGAAGAACAGCCAGAGACTGAGGGTCATGCTGAACTCGGCTTACTCCAGAAATGACTACCAAAGGGACTATTCGGAGCAGGACTGGCGGTACACGACGGATGTAGGCGAAGACCTGTATTCCTTCAGCGGCATTGCCACCTACAGCATCAAGCTGAAGCACAACAACTCTTTTGGAGGAAATATCCAGCACTACCACAACATCACTTCTTCTGCCTACGGCGGCAGCATGACTTCCTCGCAGCACTTGTGGATGGGAGAAACCATTTCGTTTCTCAGTTACAGCCAGGATATAGGGAAACGGTTTACGCTCAATGTTTCGCCCGGAGTCTCGCTGCTGAACTACAATCTGAATCATGGGGAGGCCCGGCGTTTCTGGACATTCAGGACCAATACGTGGCTGCGGTATAATCTGAATCCCAACCATCAGCTCGTGCTGGGATTCGCCATCGGGAACGAACAGGCCGACATCAGCTACCTGAATACGGCCAGTCAGGCGGTAGACTCCCTGCAGACGAGGAGGGGAAACCCTTTTCTGGACAATCCGAAGATACACAGCTGTTTCTTCAATTACCGGGCGCAGATAAGTGGCATAGGCTTTCAATTCAATGCGAAGTATACCAGGTATCTGAATAATATAAGTTATGCTTATTCGGTAGAGGACGGCAAACTGGTCAGTTCCTATCAGTCGGATGACTCGTATAGCAAGCTGAGACTGGAAGGCTTGTGTTCCTGCCGCATTTCCGACAACCTCCGGACGAATGTCGCCTTGCGCTATGAACACATGAACGTCCCTCAGCACGCACAGCTGAAGGAAGACAATTTCTTTGCCTCGATAGACCTGAATTATTTTATCGGCTCGTTTACCGTCAATGCATATGCGAAGACGACGGAACGGAAGCTGGATCAGACTACGCTGGCTTTCGTGAAGAATCCTGCTTCGTACGGCCTGTCTGTGCGCTACAACGGAAAGAACTGGATGGCGGAAGCAGGAGCGGAAAATCCTTTCACTAAACAACTGCATTACCGGGAATATGCAGACTATGGTGTCTATCGGTACAGCCAGACAAGAACCAGCCGTATTTATCAGCAGACTGCCTACATCAGACTGGCCTACACTTTCGGCTTCGGAAAGAAAGTTTCAAAAGATTCAAATTATATAGACCGGAGTATTAACAGTGCTATCTTGAAATCGAGATAAAGTTGTGGGTTTCCCGTATAAAAGTGTATATCCGGCAAGGTGTCTAAATCTTTTACAGCCGGTGTCTAATTATTGGACAGTCGCCGTCTGTGGGGTATTACGACAATCGGCTGAGGGACAAGTAGTTGTGCTTTTGGCACGGTGTTTGATAGAGGGAAACCGTGAAAATGACAAGCGAAATGGAAAAACGGAAAATCAGAAAAACGGCAGTCTGCATTGCGGCGTTCTGTGCGGTGACGCTCTCGGCGGCGGCACAGGATGCGCTCTGGAGTGCCGACAGCTGTATGGCGTTCGCCGTGCAGCATAACCACACCGTGCGGCAGCGCCGGCTGGAGGTGGACAATTACCGGATGGACCGGCTCAGGGCCGTGGGCAGTTTCCTGCCCGGGGTGAGTGCCGGCACGGGGGCCGACTATAACTTCGGACGCTCGGTCAATCCGGAAACGAATACGTATAACAATGTCTCTACGTTTCAGAACTCGTATGCGCTTCAGGCTTCGCTCACGCTCTTCCGCGGTGGAAGTCTGGTGAACGAGGTGCGCCGCTCGCGGGCGGCACTGCTGATGGGAAAGGCGGCCTTGCAGCAGTCGCAGGATGACATCGCGCTGGAAACCTTGCAGGCCTACATCGATGTGCTGTATTGTCACGGCACGGTGCGCCTGGCCGAAAGGAAGCTGGCCGACAGCGACAGTCTGCTGTACAAGACTTGCCGGCAGGAGGAGCTGGGACTCAAGGGGATGGCGGATGTAGCACAGGTCAGGGCGCAGCAGGCGGAGGATGTGTATAATCTGACGTGCCGGCGCAACGACTACCATTCGGCCTTGCTGGTGCTCAAGCAGAAGATGAATTATCCGCAGTGCGGTCCGCTGCAGCCGGATACGCTGCTGCTGGATGCGGACGTGGCGGAGGACGGGAAGCTGTCGTCTGCCGAATCGGCCGGGGCGGTGTTCTCTCAGGCCGTGCTGGTGAATCCGGGACTGGCGCAGGCAGCTTTCAACCGCAGGGTGACTGCCCTGCAGCGGAAAATGGCGTGGGCCGATGTGCTGCCGTCTGTCTCGCTTTCGGCAGGGCTGTCTACTTCTTATTATAAGGAGCTGCACAAGGGCGGGTATCCCGGCTTCAGCAGCCAGTTCTCGAACAATCTGGGGCGCTACTTCGGGGTGAATGTCAGCATTCCGCTCTTCGGCAGGCTGTCGGGGGTGGCGGGCATCCGTAAGGCGCGTAACAACTACCGCATCGCCTGTGTGCAGTACGAGGCGCAGCGTGAGGAGTTGCGTGTGCTCGTGGAACGGGCGGTGCTCGACCGCGAAAGCTATTTCAGGCAGTGCGTCCAGATGGCACGCAAGGTGGAAGCCGACCGGCTGGCGTATCACACCGTGCGCCGCAAGTTCGAGGAGGGACTGATGACCTCGCTCGACGTGAAGACCAGTGCGGCCACGCTGCTGGAGAGTGAAACGCTGATGCTGCAAAGCCGCCTGACGTATCTGCTGAAATGCCGTCTGGTGGATTATTACAAGGGGGAATCGTTGATTAGGAGTTAGTGAAATAAAGAAGTTAAGAAGTTAAGCGGAGTGGCAACTTCCCTAACTTCCCCCAATTAACTTCTCTAACTTCTAAAAAACTAACTTCCCTAACTTCTCCAAATTAACTTCTCTAACTTCTAAAAAACTAACTTCTAAAAAAATAACTCCATGGACATACAGTTGGAAAAGAAAAAAGGAATACAGAAAAAACACCTGCCGTATCTCGTGGCAGGCGGACTGGCAGTGCTGCTGCTGGGATGGATTCTGTGGCGGAGCAATGCGGCCTCGCAGACGGTGGAAGCCGCCTCGCTGAACATCGCGGAGGTGGACTACGGTGAGTTTAATGATTACATTCGTATCAACGGGAGCGCGGAGCCTTTCTCGGTCGTGCAGCTCAGCCCCGAGGAGGGCGGAATCGTGCGCGAGAAGGTGGTCGAAGAGGGAGCCCACGTGAAGAAGGGGGATGTGATTCTTCGGCTCAGCAACTCCAGCCTGGACCTGCAGATTCTGAATGCCGAGTCGGAGCTGGCCGAGAAGCAGAACCTGCTGCGCAATACGCAGGTGACCATGCAGCAGGATAAGTTGAACAATGAGACCGAAAAGGTGCAGCTGGATATGGATACGCGCCGCAAGCAGCGCACTTACTTGCAGTACGAGCGGCTGTACGAAGAGCGCCTGGTGAGCCGCGAGGAGTACTTGCAGGCCAGGGAGGACTACGAGGTTTCCCAGCGGAAGTACGGACTGGTGACGGAGCGTTTGAAGCAGGATTCCATCTACCGTACCATCCAGATGGACCAGATGGAGGATAACTTGCAGAACATGCGCCGCAATGTGCTGCTCATCCGTGAGCGCAAGGAGAAGCTTGAGGTGCGGGCCACCATCGACGGCGAGCTGGGCTTGCTGGATGCCGAGCTGGGGCAGAACATTGTGGCCGGACAGATGGTGGGGCAAATCAACGACCTGTCGGACTTCAAGGTGGTGGCGCAGCTGGACGAGCATTATATCGACCGGGTCAGCAACGGGCTTCCGGCTTCGATGGAGCGGCAGGGTACGCGCTTTGCCATGAAAATCCGCAAGGTGTATCCCGAGGTGCGCGAGGGCCGCTTCCGCACGGACCTGGTTTTTGCGGGCAAACGGCCTGAGAATATCCGCAGCGGACAGACGTACTACATCGACCTGCAGCTGGGCGAGTCTACCGAAGGCGTGCTGCTGCCCAGAGGGACGTTCTATCAGGCCACGGGCGGAAAATGGATCTTCGTGGTCGACAAGGACGGCAGGAAGGCTTACCGCCGCTCCATCCGCATCGGGCGGCAGAATCCGCAGTATTACGAGGTGCTCGAAGGACTGGAAAAAGGCGAAAAAGTCATCATTTCCGGTTACGAGGCTTTCAAGGACAACGAGGTCTTAATTCTGAAATAATTATTTTTGTAATGTTTTTCTAATTGTGACAAGCACATGAAAGGACTGAAAACTTATTTTACGTTTCTCAACCGCAACAAGTTGTTTACGTTCGTCAACTTGGTTGGGTTGAGTATTTCGCTGATGTTTGTGCTGCTGATAGCAAACATGGTGACACGGCAGCTGACGGTGGACCGGAACCTGAAGGATGCCGACCGCATATGGGTTTACTCCAATGAGTATTATGCCGGCGGCCATTACCGGCTGGGAATGCTCTTCCAGGAGCGCTATCCCGAGATAGAGGACTGGTGTGCCGTGAATTCGTATGAGCGGTTTGTGGTAGAAGCAGACAACCGGCAGGTGAACGGAAACATAGCGGTGGTCAGGAAGAACTTTTTCCGCTTCTTCACGTTGCCGCTGGTCAGCGGGAACCGCGGGGAGGTGATGCGCGGCGATAACGATGTAGTGCTGAGCCGTTCGTTTGCTCTGAAGCTGTTCGGCACGACGGACTGCTTGGGAAAAGTGCTGCGGTGTTCCTTCAACGAGCAGGATTATCGGGTGAGCGGGGTGATGGACGACATCGACAACTCTATCTTCCCTTCGGAATGGGACGTGCTCGTGCCTTTCGAAAACATGAAGTACATCAATGACGCGGCAGATATGGATGACCCGAATATGAGAAATTCCGGAAGCTGCATCCTGTTTATGCGTACGGTAAAGCATGCAGATCTGAACGACAAGGCTGCGGATGTGGCGGCTTACCTGAAGACCGTTTTCTGGCCTTATCGGCACGGCAGTCTGAAAGAGGCACATTTCATCCCGATTCATGATTTCTATTTCTCGGAGACCAATTCCGTAATGCTGCTGAACCAGTACAGCTTCAAGAAGGTAGTGATTTTCCTGACGGTGGGTATCCTGATTCTGCTGATGGCCGTGTTCAATTATGTGAGCATGAGCGTGGCCCAGACCAGTTACCGTGCCAAGGAAATGGCTACGCGGCGCCTGCTGGGCTCTACACGCCGGGATATTTTCTGGCGGATGATTCTGGAGTCGGTTCTGCTCACGGCCTTTGCCTTTGTGCTGGGATTTCTGTTCGCCAAGGCGGCGGAACCTTACGCCATGAAGCTGCTGGGTGTCCGGCTGGATATTGTCGGAAGCCTTTCGGGGCTGACCCTGCCGGTTTACATCGTGACCATCCTGCTGCTTTCGTTCCTGTCGGGATTCTTCCCGGCTACCCTGCTTTCGAACTACAATCCCATGGATGTGGTGAAGGGTACTTTCCGGCGCAAGACCAAGGCGCTGTATCTGCGTCTGCTCAATATCTTCCAGAACGGTCTGACCATAGCCATGCTGGGCTGCTCGCTCTATCTGTGCGTACAGCTGTACCGGATACTGCACGAGCCCTTGGGCTACGAGTACGGACAGATTGTGGTTTATCCTCCGCTGGCAGAAAAATCCCGGCTGGATTTGTTCCGGGGAGAAGCCCTGAAACTGCCGTTTGTAAAGCGGGTGAGTTTCTGTATGGGTACTCCCAATAACGGCGGGAATAACAATACCACTTACTTCAATGTAGGAGATACGGTAAAGGAGATGAGTTTCCAGACGCTGGTAGTCGATTCGGCCTTTGTCGAGATGTTCCATATCCGCATTACCGAAGACCGCCGTCTGCCGGACCGGAAAGGTGTGTTTGTCAGCGAGAGCGCCATGCGTGAGCTGCAGTCCATCGGACAGGGAGGCGATTATTATGCCGACCGCTATGGCTCGCAGGTCCGGATCAGGGGACAGTTCAAGGATTTTAAGATCCGCTCCGTGCTGGACGAACAGCATCCGCTGCAGATGCAGATACGCCCTTGCGAGGATATCTATCCGTGGACTATCCTGGTAGAAGTGGAAGAGGCGGAGCCCGAACAGTATCGCCGGCAGCTGGACGCGCTGTACTCCGATATCCTGAACGGACTTCCTTTCGAGTCCACCTGGTATCACCAGGACATGCAGAAGCAGTACGATGACATCATGCGGCTGAACAACACCCTGCTGGTATTCACCTGCACGGCCCTGCTCATCTCGCTGCTCGGACTGACGGCCATGAGTATCTATTTCATCACCCAGCGCAAGCGCGACATTGCCATCCGCAAGGTCTTCGGCTCCAGTTCGCGCGGCGAGCAGCTGCTGCTGATACGCTTCTCGCTCCGTTCGCTGCTCGTCAGTCTGGTTCCGGCCCTGCCGCTGATGTACGCAGGCATTGTGCAGATAGACAAGCTCGTGCCCTTCGACGGAGCCTTCCCCTGGTGGGTACCGCTGCTGGCGCTGGCATTTGTACTCCTGGTATCGCTGGGATCGGTGTGGCTCATCAGTCTGAAGGCCACGCGCGAAAATCCCGTAAACCATCTGAAAACCGAATGAGATTGTTTTTTTTGAAGTTAAGGGGTGGCTTCCCTAACTTCTACAATTCTAACTCCATTAACTCCATAAAAATATGATAAAGATAGAAAACCTTACGAAAGTATTCCGTACGACAGAAGTAGAAACCCTGGCACTGAACGACGTCAGTCTGGAAGTAAAGGAAAACGAGTTTGTAGCCATCATGGGCCCCTCCGGCTGCGGAAAATCGACACTGCTCAACATTATGGGCCTGCTGGACCAGCCTACCGCCGGCAGCTATTACCTGGACGGCATGGAGGTAGGCCGCCTCAGGGAGAAAGACCGCACGGAGGTGCGGAAGGGAAAGATAGGCTTCGTGTTCCAGAGCTTTAACCTGATAGACGAGCTGAACGTGTTCGAGAACGTGGAGCTGCCCCTTACGTACCTGAAGATTCCCGCCGCAGAGCGCCGCCGCCGCGTGAACGAAATCCTCTCGCGCATGAACATCAGCCACCGTGCCGGCCACTACCCCCAGCAGCTCTCGGGCGGACAGCAGCAGCGTGTGGCCATCGCGCGAGCCGTGGTGTCGGGACCGAAGCTGATTCTGGCCGATGAGCCTACGGGAAATCTGGACTCGAAGAACGGACAGGAAGTGATGGAGCTGCTTACGGAGCTGAACAAGGAAGGCACCACCATCGTGATGGTGACACACAGCCAGCGCGATGCCGGTTTTGCCGGACGCGTCATCAGCCTGTTCGACGGACAGGTGGTTTCGTCCATCTCGGAGATGTAGCCGCGCCGCCGGTGCACAGCCGCCGGCAGACAAGTTTGAAAAACCGGAAAAACAGCAATAGCCGCCCGGAATCTCCCGGACGGCTATTCTTGTTTATATGCAGTCATCCCGCGTCAGTCCTTGCGGACGATGGATGTCAGCGGATACTTGTTGCCCTTGATGGAGCGCAGGAAAGCCTTTGCCGAACCGAAGTTGAGGTAAAGGTCCAGCCGCACGGGCAGATGGTTGCGGTCGTCGGTAACGAAGAACGTGATAACCTCCTTCTCCTTCCCCTTCTTGTACTCCACGAGCGAGAAGACCAGACAGCGGTAGGTCACCCCCTCCTTCGAGGTATATTCCTGCTTGCCGCGGTAAATCAGCGTCTGCTTCTCAACGGCACGGCCCGTAGCCATGGAGAACAGAATCTTCTGTCCCGGTTTGTAGTCCGAGGCATCGTACGAGCGGGCCTGCAGCAGGATGCTCAGCATGTCGTACACGCACACATCCATCGTATCGTGCTTCTCGATGACGGTATTGTCGTGCTTCTTGCGGCGCTGGTCCACGATGCACTTGCCGTCGCGGTACGAAAACCACGCCTCGTCCACTGTATAGCGGCTGCCCTCCTCGGCCCCCTTGCGGAAATACACCGGCTCCAGCCGCGGCGTAGTGATACATGTCAGCGTGTCGCGCATCTTGAAGAAGAAGTCCACCTTCTTGTTGCTCACCGAGAGCAGCGTCGTGTTCAGGCACGGCTTTCCGCGGAACGTATCCTCCGTCACCCGCATGCGCGCCTGTCCGGCATTCACCCAGATAAACTTCCAGTTGAATTTCAGCTCGTACGTCAGGTCCTCGCCCGGCTTGATGGCATCGTTTTCGGCCCCGCACTGTGCCCTCAGGCCCCATGCGCTGCATGCCAGCACGAGCAGTATAATAATTCTTTTCATCATGATTTTCCCAGTTTTTTGGCCCGCTCCTTGTTGCGTTCCTTTATTTTCTTCTGTTCCTCGGGTTTCTGTTTCTTAATCTCGTCCGGCTTCTGGCGGTCGGCAGGCAGCGCGCGCACATCCCAGTTCTCCTCGAACTCGAAGTTCGCCTTCATCTCCCACACCTTGGGGAAGTAGAACACCTCCTCGGGCTGGATGCCCTTGTCGTAGCTGCCCGTATCCCAGACGCCGTTTCCGTTCCTGTCGTCAATCAGACGCACGTAATACTTTGTGCCCGGCGCCAGGAAGTAGAAGTCGCACGTATTCTTTTCGCTGACAAGCTGCTGGCGGATGATTTTTTCCGAGCCGTCCAGCAACTGCACCACAGACCCCGGCGAAGCCCCGCGGATGTTGAGATACAGCGTGCCGTATTCCTCCAGCGCCTTCACCTTGAACTCCTGTTTCAGCTTGTCGGTGTGCAGCCCGTACAGGCCCGTGAAGCCGATGGAGTCGATGGCCAGCTGATACTCGCCCCCCGGCTGCCATTCTGCCAGAATCTCGTACTGGCGCGGCAGCACCGAGTCCGCCCGCAGCACCCAGGGCACGTCGTTCCACAGCGTGTCCACCTTGATGCGCAGATGGATGGCCGCCGTGTCGATGCGCAGCAGCGGCTCCTCGAATTTCAGGCGCAGGTTCTTGTCCAGATCCAGTCCGCCGCCCCCCTCCAGCGTCATCGCCAGAAACTGCGTTTCGGGTGCAACGGATTCGCCCCGCTTCTCCTTCTTCTTGCGCTCCTTCTCACGCTCCTTGTCGGCTTCCTCCTTCAGGCGCGCCCTGCGAGCCCGGTCTATCTTGTTCACCAGGAAGAGCGTGTCCGTGCGCGGCACCAGCTGCTCCAGCGAGTCCGTATAGCGGTAGTCCGCCCGCATCATCAGCGTGTCCTGCTCGCACAGCAGCGAGTCCTTTATCCAGTAATGGATGGTATCGTTACGGTC
>ENA-UEQH01000755-UEQH01000755.1-human-gut-metagenome-genome-assembly--contig:-NODE-755-length-15786-cov-21.971099_pt1 | contig 15786 bp, 9 predicted proteins | sample MGYA00242945_ERZ507943 | MGnify/ENA primary metagenome ERZ507943 (study PRJEB26167, sample SAMN06115418) | human gut metagenome | host: Homo sapiens | place: China:Hubei | collected 2015-03-06 | study... | reverse complement strand
CGCTACTCCTTCATGAACAATGGGGTACAGGAGAATACCTACGGCAATGTAGGCAAGAGCCAGCGTACACGTCTGGCTTTATGGATGAACTGGAATCCGGGCAACACTACCCGTCTCTCACTCAATACCAGCGGAAGCTATTCTGACTACCAGAGTAAGGAGCTGAACTCACGCAACAGCGGATTTGCCGGTGAGGTGTTTGCCAACATACAGCAGACCATCCCCTGGGAACTACGTCTCAGTTTCTATGGTGGAGGAAGCACTCCTTACATCTCCCTGCAAGGAAAAGGTTCTTCCTTCTACTATTATGGTGTCAACCTGAACCGTTCTTTCCTGAAAGACAAACGGCTGAACATTTCGCTTTTTGCCAGCAATATCTTCCAGAAGTACAACTCCTATAGCAATGAAATGTGGACAGACACATTCCGCTCATGGTCGAAAAACAGTTATCCCTCACGCAGATACGGCATCAGCATCAGCTGGCGGTTCGGTGAATTGAAAACCCAGGTGAAAAAGACACAGCGAAGTATCACAAACGATGACGTAAAGTCAGGAGGAGACAACAAGAGCGCTGGAAGTATGCAATAAATTCGCTATCATTGACTCCTCGAAGATAGAATGCGGTTCGGCAATACTTGCGCTCAAAAGCAAGCTTTTGGCTTGGTATTGCTCTCACCTTTCGCTATCTTTGCCAAAAACAGGACAAAATGGAAAAAGAATTACCTAAAATAGACCTGCCCGAAGAATGGCTGGTAGGCACCGGTATCAGCAAAGAGCTGTTGGGGCTGTACAGAAACTATCCGGTGCGCCTGAAATGTGAGATTTTCGTACTCTGCACCTCAGGAGAAGTAGATGCCTCGGTCAATCTCAACAAAATAACGGTAAAAGCCAACGACTTTATCGTACTTACTCCAGGAAGTATCTTCCAGATAAATGATATTAAAGGAGACCTGAACATCTACTTCGGAGGATTTTCTTCTCAGTTTATGGAACACAACCTTCAGTCGCATTCCTTTCTGGATACGATGTACATCACATTAGGACGTCCTGTGATTGGCTTAAAGCCAGAAGGTGCCAGGATGATGGAGGAGTACATGCAGCTGCTTATCAAGATGTACGAATTTCTTCCGGAAAAAATCAGACCGGAAATTGCCACTAATCTGTATGCCGACATACATAAAGGTATATCCATACTCTACCGGAACAAGACTGATGAGGTACATCCGTTGTCAAAGAGTGAACTGATTTGCCGCAATTTTGCCCAGCTGGTCATGCAGCATTACAATCAGACACGAAACGTAGCCTGGTATGCCGAAAAGCTACAGATTACGCATGCGCATCTTTGCACTACCGTGAAACAGATTACGGGAAAAACGTGCGTGGACATCATTTCATCCATGGTCATCATGGATGCCAAGTCACAGTTGAAATCGTCCCAGCTTTCCATACAGAATATTTCCGATTCGCTGAGCTTTGCCAATGTATCGTTCTTCGGAAAATACTTCAAACGCTATGTAGGAATGAGCCCGTTAGAATATCGAAACAACGGCTAAAACTTAATAAGCAACACATTATAAATTAAAAAGATTTTTATTCAAAATGCTTCAAGAAACGCACTTGTGTTTAAAAGAAAACATCAAAGAGTTTGGATTAAAACGTCTTTGCATTTTAAACAAAACGTACTTACATTCTCATCCAAACGCACTTGTGTTTCAGAACAAACGCCCGTGCGTTTTCAGCACCTTGAAAGAGCCTATGAAGAAAATTTGTTTTTTACTGATTTTCAGTCTGATAAAATTCTCCTTACAAGCTGCATCGAATATCCGGATTACTCCTGTTCCTTCCCTTCCCCAGCTTCCGGTCAGTGCTATACACCGCATTGTTCAGGACAGCGAAGGACTGATGTGGTATGGCACGGTCAACGGACTGTGCTGCGACGACGGATACCAGATTAATGTCATCCGTTCCGACATCAACACCCCAGGACTGTTGAATGACAACACCATCCAGTCCATTGCCGAAGATGAGAGGGGAAGAATCTGGTTTGGAACCGACCATGGAGCCTACATACTGGACAAAGCCAGCAGACAGGTTACACCGTTGGATGCTGAACGGTTACAGACAAGTTTTATCTACAACATACGGAAAACATCCGACGGATATATGTGGATATCCACAGGACATAAACTACTGAGATACAATACTGAGGGAAAATTGCAGAAAACCTATCAGCTATACGACCATCAAGGAAAACCTGCATGGATGGCTGGTTTCTGCGAAAGCCGACAGAAACAGATTCTGATTACCTTAGATAGAGAAGGAATCTATCGCTACGATAAAAAGACAGACTCCTTCCTCCGCTATGCCAATCCGCCTTCCGAAGGAAACCTGACCTCTATTATTCAGGACCGTACTCATAATTATTTCTGGGTAGGTACCAATTCCAAAGGTCTGTTACTTTTCGATCCTTCCGCACCCAAAGACTCCATCTATACCTACTCGCCGCTTCCCGTAAATCCTATGGGAGAAGCTGAAGGAGACATCTTATACCTGGAGCAGGATAACCGCGAAGGAATCCTCTGGACAACTACCCGAAGTTCTCTGATAGCCATGCGCTACGATGAAGCCCACCGCTGTTTGCGCCAGACGAATTTTCGTCTGCCGGCTGAATATGGAAACATGCTGAATGAAATCTACCAGGACAAAGACGGTAATCTCTGGATCGCCTCTTTTGACGGAAAAAGTTTCATTATCCATTTTACGGAAAACGCTCCGGAAGAATTTGCTCTGCCTGCTCTACAACAGCGGGTCCGCTTTCAACCGGCCATCATGGCCCTCTGCGATGCAGGAGAAGGCAAGATGTGGATATCACAGGAACGAACAGGACTCGGGCTGTACGACCTGTCCTACCATACAGTCAGTCTTTACCACGACTTCTCCGCGCTGAAAACGCTTTCACTTGGTTCTATCAAGCAAATGGCCGAAGCCCGGAGGGAAGGAAATGTATGGGTGATACCTGAAGGGCGCAACCTTATCTATGAACTCGGACGGGAAGGTATGCAAATGAAGCACTTACGCACCCTGAGCCTTCCAGAAAAGGCCCAAAGACATTTTACCCAGACTTACGAGGACCGTAACGGCACACTTTGGGCAGGTACCAACAACGGAGTGTTTGCTTTTTCTCTACACAACAACCAATGGCACACGGCCTGCGATACATTAGGACTGGTAAGTGCCATCAAGGAAGACAAGCGGGGAAATCTATGGATTGGAACACTGAATAAAGGGCTTTATCAGCTGTCTCCCAAGGGGGAATGCCGAAAGATTCTTTCTCCTCTCTCTATCACCTGCCTGAGTGTGCAGGAAGACAGCCTCATCTGGATGGGCACGCAGGAAGGAGGAGTCTATGCCTTGAATGTGCAGACAAAAAAACTGACGGATCATACCCGGCTGTGTGAACTGAACGGAAACATTGTCAACCAGCTGGAGTTTGACGTATACGGCCATCTGTGGATAGACACCAACCAGAAACTGATTGAGTATAATCCGAAAAACCACTCGTTTTCCACCTATCTTACCACCGACAATTCCATGTTGCTCCGCCGGTTCATTCCTACAGCCATCTGTAAGGGACATGACGGACGGATTTATTTCGGTGGCATTCCGGGCATCTGTGCAGTAACTCCATCCGACCGCCTCGACCAGCCCAGCAAGGATATTCCGACATTTATCACCGGACTGTACGTCATGGGCAAACCCATAGCGAACGGAAATTCTCTGACACTCCAGCCAGACGAATATGATCTGGACATTCATTTTTCATCTCTTGACTACCTGAATGCCCGCAAAATACGTTATGCTTATCGTCTGGTCGGACTGGATAAAGAATGGAACTACACCACCGTAGGACAACATACCGTCAGCTACAAGCACCTGCCTCACGGAAACTACGTATTCGAGGTGAAGGCGACCGACGGGTATGGAATATGGAGCGAGAAAGTCACGAGACTTCACATTGAGCGTCTGCCTGCCTTCTACCAGACAGGATGGGCCATCGCCTTCTATATATTGGTAGTGATAGCCGGAATCTTTATCGGACTTCGTTTCTATCTCCGCCGGATGAAGCTGAAAAATGAAGAACTGTATGCCGACAGCGCGGAATTGATGAAAATGCGTTCCTATCTGGATGAAAAGCCTGTTCCGCAAACTGAAGTCCGTATTTCAGAAATGGAATTTGCCAAACTGGATGAAATTCTGTTAGGAAATATCCTGAAAGCGGTAGAAGATAATTTGAGTGAAGCCGAATTCGACGTGCAGCATCTGGCAGAAAAAGTCAACATGTCACGCTCCACATTGACCCGCAAGCTCAAGGCCATTACGGGGCTTACTCCATTGGAGTACATCCGTCGCGTGAAGATGCAACATGCCTGCCGCATGTTAAAAGATCCTCATACCACCGTGAACGAAGTGGCCCTGGCATTAGGCTATTACAACCGGAAATATTTTACTTCCTGCTTCAAGGAAGAGTACGGAATGACCCCCAGCGAGTTTCAGAAACAGCAGGAAAAAGGGGATACATCTGAATCAAAAGAGGGGTAAAAATGAATCAGACCCCTCTCTGAAGCATTTCATACCGCTCTTTGGCGCATTCTGTTCTCCTGCTCTAAAAAGAATCTCTTTACATTTGAACCATCAACCTTTGTATTCAGATTTAACGAAAAACAAACTTGTTCAACATGAAAAAAGAGATTTTATTTCTTGCTGCACTGGCCACTTGTTTGTCTTCCTTCGGTCAGACTTTTGAAAAGACCGCTCAGGGAGGAAAGTTCCAGACTGCACAGCCCACATTGAACGGGGAAGTGATTTTCTACTCTCCTTCTATTGTGCGCATCGTAAAGTATCCTTCGGCTGAAATGCCCGAAAAGAAAAGTTATCCGGTCATCAAGACTCCGGAAAAGGTAGAAATCTCCTACAAACAGAATGGAAACACGGTATGCATGACCTCCGGAAAAATGACAGTGACACTCGACGTAGTTACCGGAAAGGTGACTTACACCGACCTGAAAGGGGAAACACTGTTAAAGGAAAAAGTGGAAGGTACCAATTTCATTCCGCGCAAGGACGTAAACCGTGACGCATTTACCGTCAGCCAGGCATTCAGCCTTGAACCGGAAGAAGCTATCTACGGATTAGGACAACGCCAGAGCGGAGCCATGAACCACCGCAACCAGCAAATTCACCTGTCAAACGGCAATACCAATATCTGTATCCCCTATTTTACATCTGAAAAAGGATATGGCGTGTACTGGGATAATCCAGGTATCTCTGACTTCAGCGATACGCCGTATGCAACTTCCTTCTCTTCACAGGTAGGACTTTGCTCCGATTATTATTTCTTGTACGAAGACGGCACACAGGATGGCGTAATCGCCTGCATCCGTGACCTGACCGGAAAGGCTACCATGTTCCCGCTCTGGACCATGGGTTACTGGCAGTGCCGCGAACGCTACAAGAGTCCGGACGAACTGTGCGGCGTACTCGACAAATACCGTAAACTCCAGATTCCGCTGGATGGTATCGTACAGGACTGGCAGTACTGGGGATGTGATTCCAACTGGAATGCCATGAAATTCGTGAATCCACGCTACATCAACAAGATGGACGACAAGGAAGCACTTCGCTACCTTCCGAATGGAGAAGACAAGAATGCACGCTATCCGAAACCTCGCTTCAAAAGCCCGGAAGAAATGGTGGAATACGTACATAAGAACAATGCACACCTGATGATTTCCGTATGGGCCAGCTTCGGACCATGGACCGACCAGTTCAAGGAACTGGACAAGATGGGAGCCTTGCTGAAATTTGAGACATGGCCTCCGAAATCGGGTGCACATCCTTACGACCCGTTCAACAAAGATGCCCGCGACCTGTACTGGCGTTACCTCAGCCACCTGCATAAAATGAACATCGATGCCTGGTGGACCGACTCTACAGAACCCGACCATCTGAACCCGAAAGAAAGCGACTTCGACCTGATGACAGCCGATGGTTCTTTCCGCTCTGTACACAATGCGTTCCCGCTGGACCATAACCGGGGTATCTATGAACACCAGCGTGCCGTATCGGACGATAAACGTGTGTTCCAGATGACCCGTTCCGGTTACCTGGGTCAGCAGCACTACGGTGCCCTGAGCTGGAGCGGCGACGTGGTATCAAGCTGGGATGTACTCCGTCAGCAGATTCCGGCCGGACTGAACTACACGCTTTGCGGTATTCCGTTCTGGAACACGGACTTAGGAGGTTTCTTCGGATGGGAATACAACAATGACTGCACTAATGTAGCTTATCAGGAACTGCATGTACGCTGGTTCCAGTGGGGCTGCTTCATGCCATTGATGCGTAACCACTGTTCTTCACCGATGATGAATGAAATTGACCTCTTCGGCAAGGAAGGTGACTGGGCTTACGATGCACAGAAACGTATTATCGAACTTCGCTACCGTCTCTTACCTTATATATATAGTTTAGATGGAGCCGTAGTACAGGAAGACGGTACCATGATGCGTCCGCTGGTAATGGACTTTGCCAACGACCGTAAGGCTATCCTGCTGGACGATGAATACATGTTCGGTAAAAACATTCTGGTATGCCCGGTAACAGAACCGCTTTACACCAAGAAAGTAGAAGGCAACAAGGGAGTTACTACCGTGCCCGACGTAGCGAAAGCTTCTGCTCCGGTAAAAGTCTACCTGCCTAAAGGTTCTCAATGGATTGACTTCTGGACTAACGAAACCGTAACAGGCGGTCAGGAAATCCAGCACGAATGTCCGGTTGACATCCTGCCACTTTACATCAAAGCAGGAAGTATCCTTCCGCTTGGTCCGAAAGTACAGTACTCTACTGAAAAGAAATGGGATAATCTGGACATCTGTGTTTACCCGGGAGCCAATGGCGAATTCGTGCTCTACGAAGACGAGTTTGATAACTATAACTACGAAAAGGGCATGTTCTCCACCATCAAGTTCAGCTGGGACGATGCTTCACGCACACTGACCATCAGCGACCGCAATGGAGAATTCCCGAAGATGCTGAAACGCCGCAACTTCCGCATCACGCTGATGCAGCCTGGCAAGCAGTCAGCAGAAACCGTCATGGTTAAAGCTGACAAGAAAGTAGCTTATTCAGGTAAGAAGCTGGTAGTGAAACTATAAGCAAAACCATCAGCCAATAGTCCCTAAATGAAACGCCCTTATCTCCAGTGCGCAACTGGAAATAAGGGCGTTTCATTTAGTGCCTTTATTCTTGATAAGAATTATTCCTGCTTTTTCATCCAGACCACAGAAGTACAAAGCTGTGCAATCGTTTCCCGATGGCTGATCAAAAGAAGTGTTTTACCGTGCAACTGGTCCGACAGACGTGCCAGAAGCAGCTTTTCCGTCTCGCTATCCAATGAAGAAGTCGGCTCATCCAACAGCAAGATACTTCCCGGACGTAGCAAGCCCCGTGCAATGGCAATACGCTGCGCCTGCCCTTCGCTAAGCCCCGAGCCACGCTCTCCGCATAACGTATCCATCCCTTCCGGCAAATCAAATACAAAATCCGCCACCGCCAGATAAAGTGCCTCTTTCAGCTCCTCCTCCGTGGCATGAGGATTTCCCATCCGCAAATTATCCCGGATGGTACCGCTTACCAGCGTATTCCCCTGAGGCACGTAGGAAAGATTGCAGCGTGTAAGCGGTGAAGCTACCACCTCCTGCTGCCCGTTATAAAATACAATATCTCCTCTATCAGGGTGCAACAAAGCCAGAATCAGCCTGATTAGCGTACTTTTCCCGACTCCTGTTTCTCCCACAATAGCCGTCAGACTACCCGGCTTGAAATCATACGTAAAATCAGACAGCACAGCCTTGCTCCCCTCCGGATAAGTATAGCTCACTCCGTGCATACGGATACCCAAGTTTCCCTCCAGACGAACTGACTCTCCCCGTTCCTCCAAAGGCAAGTCAGTCAGTTCTATCAAACGTTCCGCCGAAGTAAGTACCCGGATAGCAGCCGGAATCTGCCGGCTCAAGTCCACCATCGGACGCTGTATCTGCGATACCAGCTGCAAGAATGCCGCCATCATTCCGAATGTTACCATACCCTCACGCAAACCGAATACGCCCCATAAAAAGGCAACGGCATAGCCAGTCATAAAACCGACCTGCACCATCGAGCGGGAAAACACCGAAAAATCAGTACGCTGCTTCACCTTATCCTGCAGTACAGATTGCACCGCATCCAGCTTATGCACAGACTGGCTGGTATATTCCAAGGTACGAAGCAGGATACGATGCTGCAAATTCTCCTGCAAATGACTTTGTATCTCACTGTCCGTCGTACGTATCTCGCGCGACAGACGGCGCATTTTTCGTATATATCCTTTACTGAACAACAATGCGACAGGCATGATAAAAACCAGCACAATGGTCAGACGCATATCCAGATAAGAAAGGAAATACAAAGCACCCAGCAACTGGAAACACGTGATAAACACCGCAGGCAGCATCCGGCACAATGCATCGGTTATGGTCTGCACATCCTCCTCCAGACGATTCAGCATATCTCCGGTATGCAGCTGCTCCCTTCCCGACCAGCAGCTCTCCATCAAATGCACAAAAAGCTTGCGGTGCAATTCATTCCGTAACGCAATCTCCATGCGACTGGTCAGACAGCTACGGGCAGCAGACAATACCAGCTGCAGTACCAGACAACCCACCAACCATCCGATATATATGGCAAGATTATCTCCCGACACACCTGTGGCAATATCTATCAAGTGCTTACAGACAAACACAAAAAACAAAGAAGCCCCCACCTGCAACATCCCGGTCAAAGCATACACCATTATCGGTATCCGGAAGCCACAGGAAATATTCCAAAGCCACTTTATACACTTTCCTATCCTCATACAGACAAAAATACTATCTTTTTTTCATTCTCCTGTCCCTTCGCATCCACCATCTGCACACAAATAACAGGTAACGGCGTACAGGAAGCAGCTTACGCCAAAGTGCCGCCATAAACAATTGCGAAGAAGAAGTGATGTCTATCACACGGCCGTCGCGTATAATCTTCACCACTACCCCTGCCACGTCTTCCCTGCGGCAGCATTCCGTGGCATGGAGGTTTCCGTCCCCCATCAACATGATATGTTCTCCCTTTATTCTATACACCCGATGCAACACATAACGATTGCCCGGCAAACAAGCCAGCACCACACTTCCCACGGCAAACGCTTCCACCTTTTGCAGCACCACAGTGTCACGCTCCTCCATAATAAACGGTAACATACTGTTTCCTTTTGCCCGCAGCGTTACCGAATTCCCACTCTGAAGCATCTGGCTTACTTCTATAAAAAAAGCCTCATTGTTAAGCAGTAATTTATCAACCCCCATTCTATAGCAATCAACACAAAAAATCCCCTTTCCAGGCTCTACCACACCGGAAAGGGGATACATAAAAATTAGTTAGCGCGTGTAATTACGGCACGGCTCAGACGAGGATCGTCATAGAACATATTGTCTACACCACCCTTATAGTCTATCTTGAGCTGTGATTCTGATACACCGTATTCATTTACCAGACAGTCATAAACTGCTTCCGCACGTTTCTTGCTCAGACGTTCATTCGTCTTCTTGCTACCTGTTCCGGCATCTGCGTAACCTGTAATGGTGTACACTGCATTCGGATCAGAAGCCTTGATAGCCTCAGCCAACAGACCCAGGTTCGCACGAGCTTCCTTCGACAGGTCAGCTCTTCCGATGCGGAAGATTACCAGATTAGAAGCAGCTGTCTTCTTCACTTCCTGTTTCGGATTACGGTTGCTTTCGTCGATGGCATTCCGCAAGCGTGCGTTTTCATCGTTTGCACGGTTCAACTGGTCACGCAAAGCATTGATTTCGCCTACATTAGTACGAACCACAGTCTTGCTCTTGTCCCATCCGCGACGTTTGAACTTGTAAGTCAAACCGACAGAAGCACTCAGCAGACCGTCAAACTTAGCTCCACCAATTTCTCCATCAATGGCATCGTCCACCATGGAAGCACGTAAATCGATGAAAGCATCGAACGCGTCACACAAACGGAAGGAATTCAACCAACCTGCACTCATCGTTACATCACCAGCGGTAGGAGCTTCCCATGTGCGCATGTAGCCCACACCACCATAGAAACTGCTGTTCCAGATACGGTTTTCCTTGTAACCGCAGAACAGGTTAGACAGATTGAACAATACATCGGCGCGCAAGTTGTAATATTTGAACTTCGAATAATTCATACCGCTTCCCCAGCCAGGCACTTGTTCGCCAGTAGAATGAGCTTCTCCCCAGCGAGTTGCACCTTTCAGAGAAAGGCCGTTGTACATCAAACGAACTCCGATTCCTGGAGTAAACCATTTACCTACAGCAATGTCCAGTGCAGGCGAGATACGTTTGCCAAAACCTATCTGCTTGTCGTGGTCACCAAACATCACCTGCGGTCCGGCCCCCACACTGAGGAACCAGTTATCCCAGAAGTGATTGGTTTCCACTTTGTACTTGTCATTACTGTACTCCACGGTTTCTGTAAAATCACCGTTTTGTATGGTCTGCTCCGACTGAGCCAGAGCAGGACCTGCAGCTGCCAAAGCCAAGGCTGCAAAGATTGTTTTTTTCATCATAACTTTATGATTTGATTAAAGTGTTTTTTAGTTTATTCCGCATCGGTCACGAAGTTACCGCTGGTAATTTGCATGTTCATCCAGTTCAAACGGTCGGTATAAGCTTGTTTCATCGTTGCAATTGCTTCGTTGAAACTCATATCTTCATCACCATTGAATGCTGAACCTACAGAATTTTTCAAACTAACAAGAGGCCACATAGCAGAATTGTACTGTTCAGACACCTTATTCTGCGCGGCAAATTCATCAATTTTATCCACCACATTCAACAACTGCGGATAGATAACCACCCAGCGTTCCTGAACCCTGGCACGGAAATTCGCATCCTTAAACAGAAGCGGATACCACATATAAGGCTGGTCGTTTATATAATCAGGATCTTCCCAAGGCCAAAATGGATCTTCTGCCAACTTCGATTTACCATACAACCATTCATTCGTATTGCGGCAAGAATAAGTACCGCCATACTTGCTATTCATAGCCTGTACCTGGTCATAATTGACAAATGTCTGCCAGTCGAAATCCCATACCGGACCTGCCGTCAGCTTTCCGTCACCATCGATAAGCATATACACACTCTTCGGATGCTTGTATTCATCATTGAACGTTAATTCCTGTACAAAGAAATAATCAATTACCGAATTAATATCCAAATCACTGTAGGCTGCATCGAAGTTTCCAGACTCCAAATTGGCTTCTACTGCTTCGATTCTGGCCTTCACCTGATTATAAATATCAGAACTATATTTACTAACCTCATCCTTGAACATACACGGCAAACCACGTCCGGTACGGAACTTGTCGACCTCATCGTAATTATCATCAAATTCAAGCAGATAACCACAATCGGCCATCGTCGGATTTGCATTACCATCGCCTATGATGTCTTCAATGCAGTCTTTGATATCTACACGGTCACCGTCAATCTTGATTTGCTCACACAGATAGTAGTTTCCTACATGGCGTCCGTCCATAATAACTTCCACACTATATCCGTGAGGATTCCATCCTAGTCCATCGACAAATGCATTTCCTGTCTGATGAGCTACCTCAAAAGCCACAGAGTTACGCAACATGGTACGGTCCATCCAGTTGGCCAGAAGCACCCAGCGCTTGTGTTTGGGCATGCCCAGAACCTTAGCCTTGCTTGCAAGCTTCACGGCAAAAGGCTTCTTCGGGAAGTTCTGTGTAGAGTTTCCGCGCAAACGTATTCCGCAAAATGCCTCTTCCATATCCACAGAACCATCAGCGTTATATACCGCCATTTTATCTGTTTCTACCCAATCGGCATCTTTAGAACGTACGTTGATACCAGCTTCAGCCCAGTTTTCAGTTCCGCCACCACTCTGTGTCAGCACGACTACCGGCAGACCGGAATTAGTCACTTTCACCGTATAGTCACGACTCTCAGTTCCGTTGGAAACGGTATAAGTCACCGGTTTGCTGAAATCCTGCTCGCTTTCGCCACTAAGCTGCGACGTACCTCCTACTGTAACTGTCATACCTTCAGCCACCTCAAAGGTAGGCTTCAGCTTGAAGTTATACAGATAGGGAATACAACCCGTTATTGTCCCATCATCAATAGTCAACACCTCTGTCGTATTGTCGACAGGTCTTGTAGCACTGCCATTGAACACCAGCTTCTTATCCAAAATCTTACCTGCATTATTCGTTGCCTCAAAAGAGAACGATGTAAAAACCGGACGATTCGTTACCGTCATGTCATTTTTATAATTCTCTAACGAAAGCGGGAATGTATAGCAGGTGTTTGCAGCAAAATCTACCAGCGCGGTACGGGTGAATTCTGCCTTGAACTTCTGTGTAAGGATGGTAATCTTGATTTTATCACCCTGACGGATATCCGGTGCACAAGTAATATAACCGGTGTAAGACTTACCGCTTGCAAGAGCCGGCGTATCGCTCCACACCATGGTCAGTTCATTGGCACCGGTAGCATCACCGGTCCATGTAACAGCCTTTGATGTGGCATCGAAAGTAAATTCACCTCCCAACCGACGTCCGTCAGGCAAAGTCAGTATAATCTTCTCCAGCTTATCTCCTTCCAGAGCCGTTTCTGTAGCATTGATATCAAATTTCAACAAAGAGAACAGATGCTCGAACTCAAACTCATACCGGCCTTCGTAAGTCTTAATAGTAGGTGTACCCACCTTATAGTCACCTTCCAGCTTACCGGTAGTCATATCGAAAATCTGCTCCAGTTTCAGATTTCCTTTCAAGGCAGTGACCTCAGAAGTGGCATTATCAGCTCCATACGGATAATAAGCATACGTAGGATATTCACCGCTTGCCAGCGTTCCATAAAATTCAGCTTCTGCCACATTACCGGTATTGGCAGCTTCAAACAGGGCATTTTTTGTACCCTTATCACCATACACACCTATCTGGTCCTTGGAAGACCACAGGATACCTGCCTCACCGTCTGGAGAGGAACTATCCACACAAGTACGGGTTGTCAGTTCACTGCTCATACGACCGATAATCGTCACATTGCCTTTAGTGACCTCCTCCACCAAGACATCTTCCTGACATGCACTCAATCCAAGCATGCAACAAGACAAAATCGTATAAACTCTTATTTTGTTTTTCATTTATTAGTTATACTTCCTCATCTATCTTTAGGAAACAGTTCATGGGTCAAATAGCCCATGAACTGTTTCAGATTAATTGTCCCAACCGATAGCGTTTCCACCTTTAGTATAGCTGGCATTATAATTTGCAGTACTTGCAGACGACGTACGCAACTGGAAGGTAAAGTTGTTGTTAATGATAGTCTGAATCAAGTTACCAGTATACTGGTTATCAGGATTTGCATAGTTCATTAGGACAATACCCAAAGTAGCATCTTCTGTACGTTTCTGAAGCAAATCAGTAGCATACGGGCCAACGAACTGCGTCCATCCTTCCACACCATTTTGTGATTCACCGCTATCATATATACCATTTACATAACATCCGCCAAGGTCATTCAAGAACCACATACTATGGTCATCATTGTTTTCGTAATATGCAACACTTTTGTCCCACATATCCTTAATGTTAGCAACCTTTGTGCTGTATGTTTCTTCACCGCCATTATCATTATAACCAACACTGGTCGCTTCATGATAGAACCATTTCAGATTAGAAGTAACACTATGATTTGACGTTCCCCATCGTAATGTATTGACAGCATAAGCACTTGTTTCTGTAAACTCAGTACTTACATCATCAACAACTCCCCACTGGGCAAACATAGCTGGTATTTCATCTGTAGTAGATAAATGGTTACCCATATCATCTGTATTATAGTTTACCTTAATAATAATATGTCCGGCAACATCCTTGATAGTAGTAGTTGGTGTGATTTCACCTGTATAAATTCTGTAAGTATCATTTGCGTCTGCAGTCATCTCCGCTAATTCATTTCTGATAGCATCCATCCAAGCTTGATTACCATCCACATAAGTTCCTCCTATACGGGTACCATAACTATCACATTTACCCAATGCAGCAGTCAATAGAATAAAGGCATACTCGTTGTTCTTACCAGCACTTTCTCCCGTTTTAAGACCTGTAGCAATTTCTTCAACAATGTCCTTGAAACGTGTACCGGTTTTCTCTCCAGCAACAGTCATATAAAGTATTTGGTCTTCAGCACTTCCTGTATCAAAACGCCCATGATTGTTTGTACTTGCAGTCTGTATCTTGAACGCACGGATACCATTAGTAAACTGATCTGCAATAGACAAATCCTGATAAGTTACACCGGACGCCTGTCCCTGAATTTGATAAGACATCTTACTTCCAGGAAGCGAAAGTTCTGTTACAAAAATATCCGGATCAAGAGAAGACATCCAATAGTTAGGTCCCGTCTTACTTACAGATGGCAGAATAACCCTGTTGATTTTATGCGCAACAATTCCGCCAGAAACAGAACCTTCGGTACCATTCAATGTACGGGTAAGTACAGCCGAATTAAATGGGGCCACACGAATTTGAAGTTGCTGATCACCTCCAGTACCAGTATCATAGTTTTCATCCTTAGGCAAAAGATATGCACGCACTACAATCTTGTCATTTTTGCCAAGTGTAATAAAGTCGCTCTTATCTGTATCATATAGTTCTATAGATATTTGGTTTCTAGTAGAAGCTGTATTACCGATACCTGTATATGTTGGGGCTTTTGTTGGATCTTGCTCAACAGGATTCATGTCACAAATGAATTTACCATTCAATATCTCATCATTGAGAGAACGGACCTGCACTGAAGACATTTTTATAGTTTCGCCATCTTTAGCAGGGCCATTGATTTCAATATCAAGGATTGTTACCCAAGGATGGAATGTCAAAACCACATCTCCACCATCGCTTTTATTGTGTGTTCCATAAGCCCACATAAAAGCATAGTCAGTATTAGCCACACCTGTATAAGTGGTTCCTCCAGCCTCATTCGTGGTCTCAACCCAATCAATAGGAGTTTGGACAGTTGGAATTTCGCCAACGATTTTGCCATCCTCAGTACCAGTCACAGCACTTGCAGGATAAAAGCCATAAAATTTATGAGTTTCCTCTTGTCCCCATTGCAAACCTGCTTCATCTTCATTAATCTTTGTAACCGTAGATGAATGTTCCGGATTTTCCTTATCCGGCTTAACTGAATATTTTACCAATTTCCCTTGTGCAGCCTGCGGACAATAAATAGCAATCTGGTCAGAACCGTCTTCTTCCCAATATACAGGATAAGCGCCATTTACAGGTTCATCACCATAAATCGTACGTGTCTGTATATCTGTCAATGCAGAACCAAAAGTAATTTCATCACCGGTCTGCGCAGGAGTCACTTGCTGCTCAAAAGTATCTTCACGACAACTATTAAAAGCTATGAGAAGTCCTACTGCAAATAAATATTTAAGTTCTTTCATAATAAATTTATTTTATTAATTACTCCATGTACTATTTGTATTACCTTCGCCATCCCAACCAAGATCCGAATAATCGCCCGTATTACCAACCTCGTGTCCAGTAATACTCACGCCATCATCCTGATTATTAGTATCTTCAAAAATAGAAGCACTCATAAAACCTTG
>ENA-UEQH01000751-UEQH01000751.1-human-gut-metagenome-genome-assembly--contig:-NODE-751-length-15909-cov-2.740020_pt1 | contig 15909 bp, 12 predicted proteins | sample MGYA00242945_ERZ507943 | MGnify/ENA primary metagenome ERZ507943 (study PRJEB26167, sample SAMN06115418) | human gut metagenome | host: Homo sapiens | place: China:Hubei | collected 2015-03-06 | study... | reverse complement strand
GGCCGATTGGTTTTCATTATAACAGGTCCCCCCAGGGGATTCAACGCCAAAAAGGGAGAATCCACAGGGCGGAAGCGCGGAAAATTTTCTCAGGGGACAAGTGTAAACAAGCTGTAAACCTCCGGCTTAAGAGGTTGAAAAAAGGGTATTCTTGGTGTAGAATAAGTCGATTGTCAACCTGCAGCAAGGAGGGAACGCCGTGGACGACGCCCGCAATCAAGCTACAAAAACCATCAGCACGGTCATGCTGATCACCCTCCTGGGGAAGATACTGGGTCTGTACCGGGACCGGCTTCTGGCGGTTCATTACAGCGTGGGAATGGAGGCCAACGCCTTCTTCACGGCCAGCCGCATCCCCAGGGTCTTTTTTGACGCGGTGTTTGCCTCGGCCATCGCCGCCTGCTTCATCCCGGTGTTCAGCGAGTACCTGGAGAAAAAGGGAAAAAAGGATGCCTTCCGCTTTGCCGGCTCCTTCATCACCATCATCTCCCTGCTCACCGCTGTGCTCACCGTGCTGGGGATGCTCTTCCCCCAGCCTCTGGTGGCCCTGTTCGCCGACTATTCCGACCCCCAGACCACCGCGCTGGCCGTCTCCCTCACCCGGGTGATGTTCCCCACGGTGTTCTTCTCCGGCGTGGCCTTCTCCCTGGTGGGCGTGCTTCAGGCCCAGGACCACTTTACCGCCCCCGCCCTCATGTCCACCCTGTCCAATCTGGTCATCATCGTCTACTTCCTCTTCGGCGACCAGAAGTTTGGGATTTACGGTCTGGCCGGGGCCTATCTGGTGGGCTGGTTCCTCCAGGGGGTCATTCAGATCCCGCCCCTGCGGCGTCTGGGCTACCGCTACCGGCCCAGCTTTGAGTTCAACTCCCCGGGAATGAAAAAGGTCTTCGCCCTGATGGCGCCGGTGATGGTGTCCACCTGGGTGCAGCCCATTACCCTGGCCATCAACTCCCGCTTCGGCTCCCAGCTTTATAACGGAGCCGGGGTGTCCGCCATGGAGTACTCCTCCAACCTCTATCTGGTCATCACGGGCACCTTCATTCTCTCCATCACCAACGTCATCTTCCCCAAGCTCTCCCGGCTCACCGCCGGCGGGCAGGAGGGCGCCTTCCGGGACACCCTGCGTCAGACGGTACACAGCAGCCTCTTCTTTGTGCTGCCCATGTCCGCCGGTCTTATGGCGGTGGCCCGCCCCCTCATCTCCTTTATTTACGGCGGCGGGGCCTTTGACGACTTCGCCGTGGACATCACCTCCACCGCCCTCATCTGGATGTCCCTGGGCATGGCGGGCTACGCGGTGCAGAACATCCTCAGCCGGGCCTACTTCGCCCGGCAGGAGGGCCGCGGGCCTCTGGTGGCCGGGGCCGTATCCATCGGCGTCAACATTCTGCTGTGCGCCCTGTTGGCCGAGCCCCTGTCCGTCACCGGTCTGGCCATCGCCTCGGCGGTGTCCTCCACGGTGTACGCCCTCATGCTGCTCATCCCCATGGAGCGCCGGGGCGAAGGGGTGCTGGACGCCCCCTTTGTCCGGGCTCTTGGCAAGATGCTGCTGGCTGCCGTGGCCACCGGCCTGGCCGCTGTGGGGACACAGGCCCTGCTCACCAGCTTCCTCCCGGCAGGCAAGGTGGGCGAGCTCCTCTGCCTGGGCGGCTGCGCTCTGGTGGGCGTGGTGGTGTACGCCCTGCTCACTCTGGCTATGGGGCTGGAAGAGGCCCGGCTGGGTCTTGTTTTTGTGAAACGTCTGGGAAAGCGAGGTTAAGCTATGCAGCAAGCAAAACAGATTTTAAACGCCAGCGTGCTGTGGCGGGCCCTTATGGCCATGTGCCTGTGGTTCGGCCGCCAGTGGCAGCGCAGCGGCGTAGTTCAGTGGTTCCTCCACCCGCCCCTCTGGGAGGAGGCGTCGTCCAGGAGCAGCATTTTCTTCCGTCTGTGGTCCTGGTTCCGGGGCATTTTGTGCCGGATCTACTATTTTCTTCATTTGGACCGCCTGTTTGCCGGCAGTGTCTTTTTAAAGGTATGGGTGTGGTGTGCTCTGCCCGTGGTTCTGGCCCCTGTGCTGCCCACCATGGCGGTGCTGGGTCTGGCAGCCATCGGATATGCCTCCCTGCTTCTGAACCTGGTGCATGATCCCAGCAGACCTCTGGTCTACTCCCCCATCAACCGCTATGTCATCCTGTACGCCGCCGTCTATCTGGCCGGCACCCTCTTCTCGGTGAACCGCGCGGCCAGCCTGAAGCCCGGCCTTCTGTCCGTGGCCTTCATTCTCTTCGCCGTGGTGCTCTACAACTCGGTCACCGGCCGGCGGCAGCTGGACACCCTCATCGTCCTGGTGGTGCTGGCGGGTACGGTGGTCTCCTTCTACGGAATCCTCCAGTATATCTTCCGCTGGGGCTATCAGTCCGCCGCCTGGGTGGACAGCGACATGTTCTCCGGAATCGACTTCCGGGTCCCCTCCACCCTGGACAACCCCAACATGCTGGGCCAGTACCTTCTGCTGACCATCCCCCTGGGCGGGGCCTGTCTGCTGGGAGCCAAGACCTGGGGCAAGCGGGTGTTCTACCTGTGCTGCTGCGCCATCATGGCCCTGTGCATGATTCTCACCTTCTCCCGTGGCGCCTGGCTGGCCCTGCTCTTTGCCGGAGCTATCTTCGTCCTCTTCCTCAATCCCAGGCTCATCCTGCTGGCTCCCTTCGCCCTTATCGTGATGTACTTTGTCCTACCGGACACGGTCATCACCCGCTTCACCAGCATCGGTGATCTCACCGACAACTCCACCTCTTATCGGGTGTATATCTGGATGGGCGTGCTGGCCATGCTCAAGGACTACTGGCTGTGCGGCATCGGCCCCGGCGACGCGGCCTTCAACATGGTCTACCCCGCCTACAGCTACAATTCCATCGCCGCCCCCCACTCCCACAACCTGTTTCTCCAGATGGTGTGTGACGCGGGCATCTGCGCTCTGGTGGTCTTTTTCCTGCTTCTTTTCCACTACTTCCGGATGCTGTGCACCGCCGTCAGCCGGGAGAAGGACTGGCAGAGCCGCCTGTTCCAAATTGCCTTTGGTTCCGGCGTCTGCGGCTTTATGGTCCAGGCCATGACGGACTATTCCTTCTATAACTACCGGGTGATGTTCCTCTTCTGGGCCTATCTTGCTCTGGGAGCCCTGGCCGCCCGGCGCAGTCAGTTACCCGAGGGGAGGCTCTTGGTATGATGCGGGTACTGAATATCATCAGTGACACCAACATCGGCGGCGCAGGCCGGGTCATTCTCAACTACCTGCGCTACGCCGACCGGACAAAGTTTGAAACTCTGGTGGCCATTCCCCGGGGCTCTCTGTTAAAGGAACCTTTGGAGAACGAACATGTGCAGGTCTATGAGGTGGACGGCATGGCCGACCGCTCCTACAACAAGGAGGACGTAAAGCTCCTCCAGGACCTCATCCGCCAGGTCAAGCCCGACCTGGTCCACACCCACGGCGCGCTCTCCGGCCGTATTGCCGCCAAGCGCTGCCACGTGCCAGTGGTATATAGCCGCCACTCCGCATTCCCGGTGCCGGCCAAGCTGAAATATCCCCCCGGCCGCTGGGTGAACAAGCTTATCAACGAGCACTACGCCGACCACATCATCGCCGTCAGCCCCGCCACCCGGGACAACCTGGTGGAAAGCGGCATTTCTCCCAAGAAGATCACCGTGGTCATGAACGGCATCGCTCCGGTGCCTGAAACCAGTCCGGAGGAGCGTGCCGCCCTGCGGGAGTCTCTGGGGCTGGAGAAAAACACCTTCATCTTCGGCATTCTGGCCCGGATGGAGGACTATAAGGGCCACCTCTATCTGGTCCACGCGGCCAAGCTGCTGAAGGACCAGGGGCGCACCAATTTCCGGGTGCTCATGGCGGGCACCGGCTCCTTCGAGGAGGAGGTAGCCCGGGCCGTGGTAGAGATGGGTGTGGAGGATGTGGTCCAGATGCTGGGCTTCCGCTCCGATGTGGACCAGCTTCTGAACATTCTGGACGTGCAGCTCAACGCCTCCTACGGCACTGAGGCCACCAGCCTGGCCCTGCTGGAGGGTATGAGCCTGGGCCTGCCCTCCATCGTCAGCGATTACGGCGGCAATCCCTTCCTTGTGGAGCACGGCGTCAACGGTTTGGTCTTCCCCAGCCAAGACAGCCTGGCGCTCAGCAAGTGTATGACCCGGCTGATGGACCACCCCAACGAGGTCAAAGCCATGGGCCAGCGGGCCAAGGAGCGCTTCAACGCCCAGTTCACCGGTCCGGTGTTTGCCCAAAATATCGAGCGTATCTATCTGGATGTACGGAAAGGAGATCCCCATGGAACAAAATAACGGGAAATTTCGTCTGAGGCTGAATCTGTTTGACGGCATTGTGCTCATTGTGGCTCTGGCCGTGGGCGCCTTCCTGCTGTGGAACGCCTTCAAGCCCGCCCCCTCCACCGCGGGGGAGACAACCACCACAACGTCTTCAACGGTTCGCTATACCATCCGCTTCCAGCGGCTCATGGAGGGCACCGGCTCTCTCATCCAGCCCGGCGACGCCCTGGTGGACACCATCAAAAACTACAAGCTGGGCAACGTGGTCTCGGTGGAGGTTGTTCCCTCCCAGTACCAGATCCTGGACCAGGAAGACCGGGAATATGTCCTGACCACCATTTCCGGCTATGAGGACGCTCTGGTCACCGTGGAGGCCCCCTGCACCAACAGCAATGACACCATTCTGCTGGACGGCGGCTACACCCTCCGGGTGGGCGCCACCGCCTACATCCGGGGCGAGGGCTACATGGGCAGCGGCCCTATCATCTCCATTGAACGGGAGGATCAGGCATGAAAATCATTGATCGCAACGGCCGACTCTTCGGCAAAATCAGCATCATCGACCTGGTGGTCGTGGCCGTGGTCATTGTGATGGCCTTTGCCCTGTATGTAAAGACCAACCACAACGAAATCACCTCTACCTCCACCCCGGACAGCACCATCACCTATCAGATGCTGGTGCGGGGCGTGCGCACCTATGTGGCCGACGCCGTTCAGGTGGGCGACCACGTGTATGACCAGGACCGCAACAGCGGCGGCGGCTCCCTGGGCGTCATCACCGACATCGAGATTCAGCCCGGCGGAAAGCTGGGCGAGTTCGCGGACGGCACCATTGAAACCGTCCCCGTGGAGGATGGCGTGGACATGCTGCTGACCATCCAGGGCTCCGGCCTCATCAGCGACGGCCGGTATATGCTCAACCGGGTGTACGACCTGGGCGTGAACTCCTCCCGTAACTTCTGCACCATGTATGCCCAGTTCACCGGCAGCATCTACTCTATCCTGAGCTGACACAACACTGGAACAAAGGAGCCTGTGCCATGAAAATCCTGATGGCCACCATGGGACTGGACATCGGCGGAGCGGAGACCCACATTGTGGAGCTGGCCAAGGAACTGCGCCACCAGGGGCATGAGGTGGTGGTGGTGTCCAACGGAGGCGTCTACGTCCCCGAAATTACCGCCGCCGGCATCCGCCACTACAACGCCCCCATGCACCGGCGTAGCCTGGGCGATATGCTCCGCTCCCGGGCCATCCTCCGGGATGTCATCTCCCAGGAAAAGCCCGATGTGGTCCATGCCCATGCCCGTATCCCCGCTTTCCTGTGCGGCACGCTCCAGCGCCGCATGGGCTTTCCCTTCGTCACCACCGCCCACTGGGTCTTTGACACCAGCGGCATGCTGCGCTACCTCACCAACTGGGGACAGCGCACCATCGCGGTGTCCGAGGACATCAAGTCCTACCTCATTCGGGAGTACCACCTCCCTGCCGAGCACATCTCCGTCACCATCAACGGCATTGATACGGAGAAATTCTCCCCGGACATCTCCGGGGAGCGGGTCATGGCCGAGTTCGGCCTGGACCCCAGCAAGCCCATTGTTTCCTACGTCAGCCGGATGGATGAAGACCGGGCTCTGGTGGCCCGGCAGCTCATTGAGATTGCCCCCCAGCTGGACCAGGCGGTCCCCGGCATTCAGCTGCTCATCGCAGGCGGCGGCAACGTTTTCCAGGAGCTGCTGGCCAAGGCCAAGGAGGTCAACGCCGCCCTGGGCCGTTCCTGCGTCACCATGGCCGGTCCCCGCACGGACATCAACGAGATTGTGGCCGCAGGCGACATCTTTGTGGGCGTATCCCGGGCCGCCCTGGAGGCCATGTCCGCCGCCAAGCCCGTCATTGTGGCGGGCAACGAGGGCTACCACGGCCTCTTTGGCCCGGAGAAGCTGGCGGAGGCCCAGGCGGGCAACTTCTGCTGCCGCGGCCTGCCCCTCTCCCAGCCCCAGACCCTGCTGAAGGACGTGACGGCCGCCCTGGCCCTCTCTCCTGAGGAGAAGGCACAGGCGGGTGCCTACGGCCGCCAGGTCATCTTTGACTACTACTCCGTGCGCCGCATGGCAAACGACTGTCTGGCCATGTACGAGCAGGTGCGCCGGCGGAAGTATCAGGTGGTCATGAGCGGCTATTACGGCTTTGCCAACGCGGGTGACGACGCCATTCTGGAGGCCATTCAGCAGGCCATCCATGAGGCCAGCGACGACATCGGTGTCACCGTTCTCTCCAACGACCCGGAGCTCACCCGGAAGCAGTACGGCATGGAGGCCATCCCTCGCTTCCGCATGTGGAAGGTGTTTTCCGCCCTGCGGCGCAGCGACGCGCTGCTTTCCGGCGGCGGAAGCCTGCTCCAGGACACCACCTCCACCCGCTCCCTCTTCTATTATCTGTCCGTCATCCGCTGCGCCCAGCTGTTGGGCAAACCGGTGATGCTGTACGCCAACGGCATTGGCCCGGTGCGCCGCCCGGGCAACCGCCGGCGGGTCAAGCGGGTAGTGGAACGGGCCACGCTGGTCACCCTGCGGGACCACAGCTCCGCCCGGGAGCTGCAGGACATGGGGGTCACCCGCACCGACCTCCACGTCACCGCCGACCCGGTGTTCCACCTCTCCCCCGCCTCCCCGGAGCGGGGGCTGGAGCTGTGTCGGACGGCCGGTCTGCCGGAGACGTTACGCCCGGGTCTGAAACACCCGGCTGCGGCGGACCAGCCGCTCCACAAAGGACGTGGCCGGGTGCGCCAGGAGGCGGCTGGGCGCGTCATACTGCTGGATCTGCCCGGCGTCCATCACCAGTGTGCGGGTCCCCAGTTTCAGGGCTTCCGCGATGTCGTGGGTCACAAACAGGACGGTGATGCCGCTCTCCCGGTGGATGCGCAGGAGCTCATCCTGCAGCTGGCCCCGGGTGATCTCGTCCACCGCGCCGAAAGGCTCGTCCATCAGCAGAAGCTCCGGACCGGCGGCCAGCGCCCTGGCGATACCCACCCGCTGGCGCTGTCCGCCGGAGAGGGCGCGGGGATACCGCCCCGCCAGCGCCGGGTCCAGCCCCACCTGCTTCAGCAGGGCAGCGACTTTTTCTCTGCACTGCTTCCCCTTCCATTCCTTCAGGCCGGAGATGGCGGGCACATAGGCAATGTTCTTCTCCACGGTCATGTGGGGAAACAGGCCCACGTTCTGGATGGCGTAGCCGATGCGGCGGCGCAGGGCCACCGGGTCGATTCGGGCCACATCCTGCCCCTGGATCAGGACTCGGCCCGTGTCCGGCGACAGCAGGCCGTTTACCAGCTTCAGCACGGTGGTCTTTCCGCAGCCGGACCGGCCGATGATCGACACAAATGCGCCCGGCTCCACATCCAAAGAGAAGTCCCGCAGAACGGTCTGGGTGCCGAAGGCCTTGGAGACGCCTTCAAAGCGAATGATCGGCTGGGTCATATCACGCCTCCAGCAGGCCCTTCTGGAGCAGGAAGTCCCTGGCCGCATCCCGCTCGTCCCGGCCCTCCACCTCCACCTGGTAGTTGAGCGCGGCCATCTCCCCGTCTGAGAGAATACCGTCCATCTGCATCAGCACCTCCTCCAGACCGGGGAATTTTTCCAATGCGTCCCGGCGGACCACCGTGGAGCAAAAGTAGTTCACCTGCAGATGCTTGTCATCCTCCAGCGTCACCAGGTCTGTGTCCGGATTCGCCAGTTGGGCGTCGGTGGTGAAGGCGTTGGTCACGTCGATATCTCCGCCGGCCAGGGCCTGGTATTTCAGGCCGATGTCGATGTCCACCACATTCCGGAAGTCCAGGCCGTAAGTCTTGCACAGGGTTGGAAAGCCGTCCTCCCGCTCCAGATAGTCCGGGTTTCCGCCGAAGGTCAGCTCACCGGCCGCCCCGGCCAGGTCGCTGGTGGTCTCCAGGCCGTACTGCTCCGCCACATCGCCCCGGACGGCGACGGTGAAGGTGTTGTTGAAGCCGTACTTCCCCACCCAGGTCATGTGGAACTTTTCCTCGTACTCCTGCTGAAGCCGGGTGAACATCTCTGCATCATCCACACCCTCGGCCTGGTGGTCCAGCACCAGTACCCAACCGCTGGAGGTATACTCCGGATAGAGGTCGAACTCTCCGCTCTCCATGGCGGGCTGGATGTTGCTGGTGCCGCCGCCCACGCCCTTAGTGATCTCCACGTCATAGCCGGCCTGCTCAATGAGAAGGCCCAGCATCTCTCCCAGGATGTACTGTTCCGTCATGGGCTTGGTGGCGATCCGGACAGGGTCGCCAGAGCCGGTCTCCCCTCCGGAGGCGGCGCCTCCGCCGCAGCCGGTCAGGGTGCCCAGCATCAGGATGGCTAGGACGGCCGCCTGCAGTCGATTCAGGATGTTCATAAGTTCAGCTTCCTCTCTTTTTGAAATAGCGCTCCAGCGCGCCCAGCGCCAGATCGCAGACAATGGCCAGCAGGGCGATCAGGATGCTGCCCGCCGCCGTCATGGCCGGATCGTAAATGGTGATTCCCCGGTAGACGGCCACGCCCAGGCCACCGGCCCCCACAAAGGAGGCAATGCCAGCCACGGAGATGGTCATGACCACCATGTTCCGCACGCCCGCCAGGATGACTCCGGCGGCCATGGGCAGCTTCACCCGAAACAGCGCCTGTGTCCCCGTACTGCCCATGCCCCTGGCTGCCTCCAGAATATCCGGGTCCAGTGTGGTGAGTCCCACGTAGGTGTTGTGCACCATGGGCATGATGCCGTAAACCGTCAGGGCAATAACGGCAGTCTTGTTGCCGATCCCGCTGAAGGGGATCAGGATGCCCAGCAGGGAGATGGCGGGAATGGTGTACAGCACGTTGCAGACGCCCATCACCGGCGGCGCGATACGGGGATGCTCCGCGATCCAGATGCCTGTCAAAAGACCGATCATGCCGGACATGGCGATGGCGGTCAGAGCCAGGCCGATGTGGGCCAGCAGCAATCCCGCGAACCAGTCTGCCCGCTGGGCGTACAGGCCCAAAATCCCTTGCAGCAGTTCCATGAGCCGCTTACGGGTGCAGGCGGCGCACTGCGTCTACCGGACAGGCCTCCGCGCAGCGGCCGCACTGGAGGCAGTGCGCCCAGTTGATGACATAGGGCGTTCCGGGAGTGATGCACTTCTGGGGACAGGCTGAGGCACAGGCGCCGCAGCCGATGCATGCATCCTGGATCACAAAGCCGTTGTGCTCCTCCGTGTCCCCGCCGTAGGCAAATGTCTCCCGGCTGATGGGATAGTGGAGCAGGTCGAACCACTCGCCATGGCCCGCGTAGATGTGGAAGGCGTCCAGGATATAGCGGCTCTCACCGGGGTAGACCTCGTTCATACCGGGATTCTGCGCAAAGACCTTGTCCACCCAGCTTTTGTCCACGACCCGCAGCTTCCCGGTGAATTTCAGGGACTGGCAGTCTGGACACATGGCTGCCAGGGCGATCTCTCCCGTCTCCACCAGCTGCTTGTAGAAGGGCTTGCCTCTGGAGGTGACAATATACATCCCATCGTCCTCTGCCAGCATCACGTTGATGATCCGGGCCTGGGGATGGCCCTCCGCATCCACCGTGGCGGCGGCTGCGATCTTCACCCGGCGGAACAGGTCCACGTATTTTTTTGCTTTTTCGTTCATGGAGAACACCCTTTCGTTTTCTGATCTGTGCCCCCATGGTAGCGCGGCAGGCGGCTTTCGTAAAGTACGCACAATCTTGTGGCATAGGCACCAACAGGTAACGAATGGGCAGTTACCAGCCGGTAACGATTAGGCAGCTGCAAGGTATCGCGGCATTTTGAGACCGGGAAAATTTTTCCCAGGATACGGCTTCACAGGGGTGTCTGCCTTGGCGCTTCAGGAGGCTTTCCCCGCCGCAGGCAAAAAGCCAGCCCCGCGCCTGCTGAGCGCGGGGCTGGCTCTCCTGCAAGATCGCATTTGATGCCGGTGTGTTCAATGCCATCCGGAGGCTGGTGAAGATCTCCGCGGGACCTCCGCCCCGCTCAATATCCGGCCTTGCCGCTGCCGGGCTGGCCGTAGGACCTGAATCGCTCCATGACCTCCGCCATCTGCTCATCCGTCAGGATATTGGGCGTGCCGATGCACATGGTCCGGTACTGCAGCTCCGCGACGTACTCCAGATTACAGGCCAGGCCGTAAGCACTTTTGAGGTCCCTGCCGCAGGCCACCAGGCCGTGGTTGCCCAGCAGAACGGCGTCGCTGCCGCCGCAGGCCTCTATGGCGGCCTCTGCCAGCTCCGCTGTGCCGAAGAGGCGGTACGGCGCGCAGGGGACGGTGGCTGCTCCGGTGTCGCCGATTGCATAGTGGACAGCCCGAAGGGGCTGGCCCAGCACGGCAAAGGTGGTGCAGTACATGGAGTGGGTGTGCACCACGGCCCTGGCGTGGGGCTTGTGGCGATAGAACGCGGTGTGCAGCGCCCACTCGCTGGAGGGCTTGCGGACGCCGTCCACAATGTTGGCCTCCAGGTCCGTGATGACCACGTCCTCCGGCGTGGTGGAGAAATAGTCCATGCCGGAGGGGCTGATGGCCATCAGTCCCTTTTCCGCGTTGCAGACGCTGATATTGCCGCTGGTTCCCGTGCTCAGACGGTCGGTGCTCATTTTCCTGCCGTATTCAACAACCAGCTCTCTTTCCTCCTGCATCAGCATAATTTGCTGCCTCCTGTTTTCATTTTCATTTTTAATTTCTGATATAGCTGCCCGTATGATTCCGGTTTTGCGGACACGCCGGAAAAGGCGGGCGGGGCTTCCGTCCCTTGCCTGATATGCAGCAGAGCACATTTCTCCCGGCGGAGAGGACCTACCCAGATTCCTTCCACACAGCCGGATCGGCCTGCCGGGGGTGCTCTTCGGCATCCGACCCAGCGCCGCAACCGGCATACCGTCCCCCTGCGTTTTCCAATTCTTCCGCCCGGCGGCCCTTTGCCGTCAATAGAACGGCTTGACGTCAGAGTCAAAATAGTTTCCCAGCAGATACGGCACATACACGCCCTTGTCCGTCACCACGCCGGAGATCAGATGCGGCGGCACTACGTCGAAGGAGGGGTAGATGGCCTTCACCCCGGGGAGCGTGTTGGGGATCCCCCGATAAGAGAGGACTTGGGCGGGGTCCCGCATCTCGATGACGATGTCGTCCTTCGTCCGCTTCTCCCGGTCCGGGATGCCGGTGACATAGTAGGGCACCCCGAAACACTTGGCCAGGATGGCGATCTGGAAAGTGCCGATCTTGTTGGCGATATGGCCGTCCCAGGCGATGGAGTCCGCCGCTGAGGTGAAGAGGTCGATGCCCTCCCGCTCCATGGCGTAGGCGATCATATTGTCTGTCAGGACCGTGGTATCGATGCCCATCTGGGCAAAGCAGCTGGACGTGAGCCGGGCCCCCTGTAAATAAGGCCGTGTCTCCGCGCAGTAGGCCCGGAAGGTCTTGTTCTGCCGCCTGGCGGCCCGGATCACTGTGCCGATGATGGTCTCGCCGAAGCACTGGGTCAGGATGGCGCCGCCATTGGGGATCAGATTCGCCAGATAATCCCCTACCACCTGCATGGTGCTGTACCGGCGGTTCAGGGACTCCACGGTGGATGCCACGATGGCCTCCACCGGATCCCGGCCCGCAGCCAGGGTCTCCTTCGCCACATCGGCACAGCGGCAGGTGATCTGGCCGTACCGGTTGGCGGTGGTAGGCCGGGCGTGTGCCAGGTCATAGGCCGCCTGCCGCAGGAACTCCTCCTGCTCCCGTGCGCCCTTGTCCCGGACCTGCCAGGCAGCCAGGGCCATGCCCATGCCCACGGCGGTATAGGGGCCCGCGCTCTGGGTCACCATGTCCGCGATGGCCTGTACCACCTCGTGGTAGTCCGTGCACACCACGAACCGGACCTCTGTGGGATAGACCCGGCGGTCCAGAATGCGGACTTTTCCCTTCTCAAACCACGCCACATGCTCATATTGCAGCAGGAACGGCATATCCCGGTCCATACGTTCCATCTTGCCGCCTCCTTTACGCCAGTATCCCGCGGAAAGCTCTGGTCACAGCGGAGCCCTTCAGGCCGCTCTCCCGCTCCCGGATTAGGAAGATACCCATTTTAATCAGGGCCCGCTCCATGGGAATCCGGATGTCCGGGTCTGTGACGGAGGTGACCTCCATGACCTTGGAGTCGCCCACCACCCGTCGGATGATCTCCGTGCCCGCATAGCCGTAGGAGTCGGCCATGACGCCGTCCAGATACGCGCGGCAGAACCCCTCCGCCCGGTACAGGGGGAAGGTCACCAGCTCGTCGTACCTGGCGGTCAGCTTCTCCGCCGTCAGGTCGCACACGCCGCGGATGGTATCCTCCAGCGCCCGGGCAGCCGCCGTGTCCTGCGGCGCGGTAAAACAGCGGTTGGCCCAGGAGAAGAACAGGTTCCCGATGACGTTGCCGATATCATATCCCATGGGACCGTAAAAGGCGAATTCCGGATCAATGACCTTTACGCCCTGTTCGTTGGCAAAGATGGAGCCGGTGTGGAGATCCCCGTGGAGCAGCGCCTGGGCGTTGTTCATGAAGCCGTTTCGGAGCCTGCCCACCTCCCTGTGAAGGGCATCATTTTCATAGAGAAAGGTCCTGACAAAGTCCTCGTTCCCGGGGGTAACGATGTTGCGGCCCTTGTAGTTCCAGTAGGGTTCCGTCAGGACCAGATCCTCCGTGATGTCGCACAGCTCCGGATTGGTGAAGAACTGCACCCGGCGCTTTTTCTCCCGGCGGTCCAGCACCAGATCCGTGGTGGGCAGCAGGGACTGGGCCAGGAAGGTGGAGATGTTCTCCGCCAGATGGCCGTATATCCTGCCCGCCAGCAGCTCCTTGCGGAGGTTCCGATAGGCGGAGATATCCTCCATGGACAGAGCCGCCATGGTCTCGTCATAGTGGTAGACCTCCGGGATGTAATCCGGCGCCAGCCGGGACTCCAGCTGCAGGGCCTGCGCCTCGATCCTGCTCCGATAGATGTCCAGCGGCCGCCCGGAGGAGCGCAGCCGCTTGTCCGCCTGCTTGACGATGACCGAGCGGCCATCTCGCAGAGAGCGGACCCGGAAGACGTAGTTGATGTTGCCGTCGCCGATCTCCGTACAGGTGGTCTCCTCATCCGGGTCGAACCGGTGAAGAACCTCTGCCGCATAGCGCTTGACGTCATCCGGCTTCATGAGGAAAAATTCGCTGAATGCAGACATGGATCAAAGGACTCCCTTCTCATTGCGGACCGAAACGGACAGGCGCGGCTTTTACCCTCTCTTTTCAGCCCGGGCAGAATTTCCCGCGTGTTTGAAAATGATGGGTAGACCGGGGCAGCGCCGTTTTGCAGCGGCCAGAGCCTGCCCGGCGGCCAGGGATGATCGGCCCTTCCCCGATTGACCATAGATACTTGTTTCTCTTGCCCCGGCCTGCCGGGATATTCCCCAGGCGTTCTGCCGGACAGGCCATGGAAGCGTGGCATCTCCCTGTCCGTGGGCGATCAACCAAATCATACCATAAGACAGGGCCATTCTCAACAATATGTCCGGTATAACCGCTTAACTTTCAGGATTTCAACCGCCTCAATCATGCACACAAGCAGCTTGCGGCCGTCCCGCCCCGGCTGTCCGGTCCGGGATGCGATGCCGCGCCATTCCCAGGCGAGGATTCTGCTGACGGGGCCGCCTGCTTCCCTCCGGTGCCAACGCACGCTCCGGCAGCCCGGTTCCGCCTGTCATCATTCTGCCGGAACTCCTCCGGCGGAAGTCCGCCAGGACAGAGATTGCCAGGAGAATCCCCGGCCGTTGTCCGTCCATGCGGCGTGGCGCACAGCCATCCGCGAAACGCGAATCGCCGCATGAACGGCAGAAAAGGCATGGCAGCTTGCCATGCCTTTTCCGGCACCGGGTCCGGGGAACCCCAAAAGCGGCATACGGACCGCATCTCCATTCTCCGGCAGAGAGCGTGCCATATCGTGCTTTGTCTCCTCCGCACACGGCCGCAGGTCAGTGTTTGCGTCCTGCCGCAGTGCCTTTCCGCCGCCAGCGGATGAGCCAGCAAAAGCCGATCAACAGCCCGGCAAAGCCGACGGCCAGAATAACGACCGCCAGAGGACCGGCCCGCTCCGTCAGGCAGAAGGTGACCGTCCCGGTCTGGCTCTCCAGCAGCAGATACTGGCCGTCCAACCGGGCATCCGTCTTGGTCCAGCCATCCTCACTCAGCACCCAGAGGTCGTACCGCTTGCCGGGGTCCGGCAGGCGGCAGTGGACCGTGTAGGCCGCCTGTTCCAGGTCCGGGTCCTCCACCGTCACGGTATAGGCGGTGCCCGCATACTCCGCGCCGCCGTCTGTCCAAGCCACCTCTTCCGTGGTGTGGGAGACCTGTGCCCGGCTGCTGAAGCTGCCGTCCACCAGGATCTCGGGCAGGCCGCTTCCGTCGGTGATGACGGAGGCATAGGGGGTATACTCCGCCTCCAGGGTCTGGCTGGCGGTGAGGCAGGTGTAGTCCAGATCCGGCCAGGAGGCAGAGCAGCCCTTTTTCGCCGGAATCTCCGGCAGGGCGTCAATCCCCTCTCCGTACTGGAAGGGGACGACCTCTACCACCACGCCGTCCGCCACAAAGGTCAGCTCCAGCCGGGAGAAGGATTCCGGTACGCCGGGCGTGGTGCACAGGGTGTCAAAATCCACCGGTTCAGCATGGCCGGCGTAGCTGATCCCATCCAGAGCCCCCAGTCGTTCACTGGTAAAGGTGTTGTCGGATACGGCGGCATCGGCGTCCACATCTCCCGCCACGGCGCCCAGATAGGCGGAGCCCTCTTCGATTTCCACCAGCGTATGGCAGTTTTCCAGGGTGGCTCCCAGTCCGGCCACGCCGCCGATATAATCGCCGCCGGAGAGATGACACTTGACCCAGCTGTCCCGGATGGTCCCCCAGGAGGCGCCGGCGATACCACCTACATAACCGCCGTCCGTGCTGGCGATGTCCCCATAGTTCTCGCAGCCGCTCACCCGCCCCAGGTCCATGAGACCCACCACGCCGCCGGCATAGTCCCGTTTTCCGGTGACGCCGCCCCGGTTCATGCAGGCGCGGACCACGGCCTTCGTCTGATAGCGGAAGTCCAGGGAGCGGTCTCCCTCTTCGATCAGGTCATCCTCGGGGTCGAAGTCGTATTCAATGGCCATGGACCCTACGATTCCGTCCTCGTTGATGTCTCCCTCCACGGTCCCTGTGTTCCGGGAATTGGCGACACATCCGGTATCCGGTCCACTGGTCTCCTGGTCCGAGATGTCCTCGAAACGGTCCGACAATTCCTCTCCAGTTTGCTCCAGCAGATCCCGCAGCAGATCCGTGATAACCCGGAACTGGTCTCCGATGGCTTCCAGATCGTCCAATAGTGTATCCGTGGCCGCGGACATGGTCTCCCGCAGGGCGTCGCCGTCCTCCAGCAGACCGGCAAAGACGTCCCCCAGGGCGTCCCCCTGCTCCCGAATGGCACTGTCAATGGGACGGATGGTGATGGTGGGCTCCTCGGCCAGCTCCCAAAAG
>ENA-UEQH01000746-UEQH01000746.1-human-gut-metagenome-genome-assembly--contig:-NODE-746-length-16076-cov-35.288393_pt1 | contig 16076 bp, 10 predicted proteins | sample MGYA00242945_ERZ507943 | MGnify/ENA primary metagenome ERZ507943 (study PRJEB26167, sample SAMN06115418) | human gut metagenome | host: Homo sapiens | place: China:Hubei | collected 2015-03-06... | reverse complement strand
AAACTTTTTTCAAACAAATTTTGTAATTTACACATAAATCACTGATTATCAAATATGTTATACAGCAGGATTTTCTTCTTACACTTCCAAAAGGTTACAGAATGATACATTTTAAATATACGCGTGCGCGTAACAATCACCTTTGCAACACTGAAAACATGTCGGTACGACCCTAGTTTATCACTTTTATGAGGAACCTTCTGCACTAAAATGAAAAACATTCTGCTCAGAAATGAGAAAAGTTTGTCATTTAAATGAGAAAAACAAGATCCAAAGAGAATTCCGAATAACATAACAGTAATTTTATTTTAAGTTAGCGGCCAAAAAAATTTTTATATTCAGCACAAAGTATTAATATTGCCCTATATTACTAATTACTAACATATATCATCCACACTAATCTAAATTCTAGAAATTAAACCATGAAAAAGCAAAACAAATTAGCTATTTTTCTCGTATGTGCAACCTTCGTTAGCTGCACCACACCCCAACAAAACTCACAATGGAAACTCACTTGGGAAGAAAACTTTAATGATGGGAAACTGGATACTACTATTTGGTCTACCATTCCTAGAGGCGGAGGTTGGGCAGCCTACCTAGCTGACTATCCTGAACTCTATCAGTTTACCGACAGCACGATTCAGCTAATGGCAATCAAAAATACGAATCACCCAGAAGACACCGCACGCTATCTTACCGGAGGCATATGGACCCGCTACAAAAAAGAATTCAAATTTGGCCGCATCGAAGTACGCGCCCGACTGAAAAGCGCAAATGGCTACTGGCCTGCTATATGGATGTGTCCGGACCCAATTCCCTATCCATACGGTGGAGAAATTGACATAATGGAACATTTAAATCATGATGACTACGTATATCAGACATCACATAGTTATTATACCATTAACTTACAGAAAAACGATCCGCCTAAGTACGCAACAGCTCCTATCAATAAAAACGACTACAACATTTATGCTGTAGAAATGTATCCAGACAGCCTGGTATACTATACTAACGGAGTTCGTTCCATCTGTTACCCCAAAGTAAATGGTGGAAAAGACGGCCAGTTCCCATTTGCATATGACCCATTTCACCTTCGTATAGACTCACAATTAGGAGGAAGTTGGGTAGGCCCTATAGACCCTGAACAACTTCCTGTATACATGGAAATAGACTGGGTACGTTATTACGAAAAACAATAATCAAAAAGAAACAGACCTATAATGCAGAAAGGCGAGCAACCAGCGAATCACGCAAAACAGCAAACTTTTCTGCATTTTCAGGACTGACAGGTTTCTTAGGCTGAGATTTAATTGTAAGTGGATTTATAGGTTTTCCATTTTCATACACACGAAAATCAAGATGCGGTCCTGTCGATAAACCTGTAGAACCCACATACCCTATCACTTCCTTTTGACTTACAGAATTCCCCACCTTCAAATCTTTAGCAAAGCGAGAAAGATGCATATACGAAGTAACATACGCACCGTTATGCTTAATTTTCACAAAATTACCTCCCCCACCGGCCTGATAACCTTTAGCTATTACTTTACCACTTCCTATCGCATATACAGGCGTTCCCGCAGGAGCGGCATAATCTACACCATGATGTGCACGATAGCGCTTTAAAACCGGATGAAAGCGACTATTCGTAAACCTTGATGAAATCCGGTAAAAATCCAAAGGAGCTTTTAAGAAAGCGCCTTCCAAACTATTTCCATCCGCATTATAATACAACTCTTCACCATCTTGTACAAATGGGATAGCATAAAAAACACTATCAGAAGCACGAAATGAAGCTGCAAGAATATGGAAATTTTCCAAGCTTTTATCTTCCACATACTCTTGTTCATAAATCACCCGGAACTCATCTTCTTTCTGTAATCCAAAGAAATCTATAGACCATCCGAAAATATGCGACAACACAATTGCCAATTGCGGCGACGTGTTGCAATCCTGCATAGCAACCCATAAAGAAGACCGAACCTTCCCCTTCACTTCCTTCTGTCGCCACTCTACCGGATTTTGTCCGCACCGGACTCCAAGCTCTCCTCTTAAGTCAAAAACAACATATGATTTAGGATCTACTTCATAAACAAAAAAACGAGGTACAGGCACACTGTCTCGAGTAGTAAACATCGCATACGCCTGACCATCCTTTATTTTCCTGACATCAAATACTCCCCGACACTTTTCGTTCAGACTATGTATTGTACCAGATGACAATCCATGTTCAGAAAGAATAACAGACAAATTCTGTCTTGGTTTAACAATACCATACTGTACATTATACCTATCAACTGGTATTCCATACTTATAAACAATTTCTTCTACCTCCACCGAATCCGTTACTGCAATTTCATCCAACTCCTTATCCGCCGAACCATTCCACAAAAACCGTAAACCAAGACCGGTCCCCATAAAAAGCCCAACCAATACCACAACGGCCCATTTCCATCTTCTCTTAAACTGTTTAAACATCATTTTGTCGTATATTTGATTATTGTTTATAGAATTGCCACAGCGTATCTTATTTTGATTAAAATACTAGCATGGCAGTGCAATTTTCATAGACGTACAAAGTTAACACTATCTGTCAAAGAATAACTAAGAAGCGATAAAATAAGACATAAAAAAAGTCAAGTAAATTGTTTTACTTGACTCTCTGTGGTGCCACCAGGAATCGAACCGGGGACACAAGGATTTTCAGTCCTTTGCTCTACCAACTGAGCTATGACACCAACTTGCATCGTTATTTTCTCGATTGCGGTGCAAAGGTAGTGTTTATTTTTGAATCTCCAAACTTTTTGAATAAAAAAATCCGCAAAAACTCATTTTTTTGCGGATTTTGCAATCTCAGCTCCAATTCTGGATAAAGATCAAGCGTTTTCTTCACGAAGAGGATTCCAGCCTTGAGCTTTTAACTCTAACTCATTTCCGTCACGAGTGACCAGCGCACAACCCAACTCCTCTTTTGTTATATGACCTATTACCTTTACACCTGGAATCTGACTTACATCTTCATGCGCAGTCAAAGGAACAGTGAAAAGCAATTCATAGTCCTCTCCCCCGTTCAATGCACAAGTCGTAAGGTTCATATTAAACTCCTCAGCCATAACAGCAGTCTGATAGTCGATAGGAATACGTTCTTCGTACACACGGCATCCGGTTTTACTCTGTGAACAAATATGCATCAACTCAGACGACAGACCATCCGAAATATCCATCATGGCAGTAGGACGAATACCTTTTTCTGCCAATTTTTCTATAATATCCCGACGTGCTTCCGGCTTAAGAATACGCTCCAAAAGATATTCTTTTCCAGCAAAATCCGGCTGCACTTCTTTTTCTCCCTGAAAAACAGCCTTCTCACGTTCAAGCAACTGCAGTCCCATATAAGCAGCCCCCAAGTCACCTGTCACACATATCAAATCTGTATCTTTGGCTCCGTTACGGTATACTACATTTTCTTTGGACGCTTCACCTATACACGTAATTGAAATGGCTAATCCTGTAACAGAAGAAGTCGTATCCCCACCTACGATATCAACATGGTGCTGTTCACAAGCCAAGCGAAGACCATCATAGAATTGTTCCAAATCTTCAATACAGAAACGTTTTGATACAGCCAGCGAAACGGTTATCTGCTTAGGCATTCCGTTCATTGCATAAATATCAGAAAAGTTCACCATAGCCGACTTATACCCTAAGTGTTTCAAAGGAGTATAAACCAAATCAAAATGAACTCCCTCCATCAAAAGATCAGTTGTTACCAGAACTTGTTTATCAGGGTACTCCAATACAGCCGCATCATCACCTATACCATAGCAACTCTGCTTGTTCTCCAGACGAATATCCTGAGTAAGGTGTTTTATTAGGCCAAATTCACCCAATGTAGAAATTTCTGTTCTTTTTCCTTCGTACATAAATCACGCTTTGTTTATCAGTTCTCTCATTATAGTTGTCATGCGAGGTTGTGCGGCATCAGCAGCTTTCTGTACCTCCTCGTGAGATACTTCCACTATTTTTCCTTCCACACCTAAATCAGTAATCACCGAAATGCCAAATACCTTTATACCACAATGGTTAGCGACAATTACCTCAGGTACTGTAGACATACCTACAGCATCGGCTCCTAAGATACGGAACATCTTATATTCAGAAGGTGTTTCAAATGTAGGCCCCTGTGTTCCGATATAAACACCCTGACGCACACAGATTCCTTTTTCAGCTGCAATCTCCAGCGCCTGAGCAATAAGTTTCTTAGAATAAGCCTCACTCATATCCGGGAACCGAGGACCGTATTCAATATTTTTTCCACGCAGTGGATGTTCGGGGAAAAAGTTAATATGGTCAGTGATAATCATCAAATCACCAATTTCAAAATCCGGATTCGTGCCACCAGCCGCATTGGAAACGAAAAGTGTTTTAATGCCCAGCTCACGCATAACACGTACAGGGAACGTTACTTCTTTCATAGAATAGCCTTCATAAAAATGGAAACGCCCTTGCATAGCCATAATATCCTTATCCCCTAGCTTACCGAAAATCAGCTTTCCACTATGACCTTCGACTGTTGACACTGGAAAATTAGGAATATCAGCATAGTTTATTTCGTATTTATCGGTTATTTCGTGTACCAAACTTCCTAAACCTGTTCCCAAAATAATAGCGGTTTCGGGATGAGTGTGCATCTTAGCTTTAAGATAAGCTGCTGTTTCTTGAATTTTCTCTAACATACTCAATAATTTTCTGGTTAAACAATGTTTGTTGTCCATTAAGGAATTGCACTTCCACCGGAAGTACATATATGTAAGGTTTTAATTTTTCAGGCAATTGCGGATGTGCAATCAGACGCGCCGCATCTTTTTCAGTTGTAATCAAGATGCGTTCTCCCTCCGGCAATTGCTGAAAGGCAAGAGCCATCTGCTGCATATCTCTTTCCGTAAAATTATGATGATCAGGAAAGGTAACCGGATGAATGTTAGGCGTATAGTGTTTCAAATCATCAATAAGCCGCACCGGTGAGGCTATTCCTGTAACCAAAAGTACATGCTTGTCTGTCTGCAATGAATCCAAATCACATTCTACATTGTCTGCAAAAAGAGAACGTAATTTTCCATATTTCAATGTCGTAAAATACAACTGTTGCTGAGCTGAAAGTGCCAGTTCCTTACGGATACACTCTTGCTGTGCAAACGTAAGATTTTCCGGACACTTGGAAACAATCACAATTGCAGCTCTACTCTTTCCCAAAGCTGATTCCCGCAAACGGCCAGCCGGCAGCAAGCAATCGCGTGTAAACAGACGGTTATAATCAGTCAGCAATATAGCTAGCCCAGGCTTTACATACCGATGTTGATAAGCATCATCCAACAGGAACATTTGAGGAGCAGGCTGTACCCTTTGTATCAAGCAGTCAATGCCATGACAGCGGTCTGCATCGACTGCCACTCGCACTGCCGGATATTTACGAGCCATCTGAAAAGGCTCGTCACCAATTTCATCCATAGTCGAATTCGCTCCAGCCAGCCGAAAACCTTTACTCTTACGCTTATATCCCCTACTCAATACAGCAAGGTTATAATGCGGCTGCAAAAGACGGATTAGATATTCTGTATGTGGTGTTTTTCCTGTCCCTCCCACAGCAAGATTACCTATAACAATAACAGGAACCGGGAATTTGCGGGATTTAAGCCAGTGCCAGTCAAACAGTTTATTCCTTAAATAAAGAACCAATCCGTAAAGCCATGCAAAAGGCAGCAAAGCGTAATAAATTTTAGGACTCCGACTCATATCAGCGTATATTCAAGTCAAACGGCATACGGGCCTGAATCTGATCCATCTGTTCTACCTGACGGAGTAACTGTACTCCATTATAATAAGAGCCAAATACTTGCTCGGCTTTACTATTGATATAGCGTTCTGGAGCCACATTCATAATGCCCGACAAGAAGCCTTCTTTCTCCGGATAACTTAACACCGTGTAATGCTCTACACCAGCACGCTCTACAGCAACTTCAGTTGCACGGGCCAATCCTCCCAATTCATCTACCAATCCCAATTCCAATGCAGCACGACCAGTCCAAACACGTCCTTCGGCTATTTTTTCGATATCTTGCTGACTCATTTTACGACCTGCTGCACAGCGATTTATAAAAAGTTTATACCCATTTTCAATGTAATTCTGCATCAATGCCCGCTCATCGGTCGAGAAGGGACGGTTCAAACTTCCGAAATCCGACATCTGATTCGTCTTAACAACATCAAAATGAAGTCCCAATTTATCTGTAAGCAAACCTTCCATATTGGGAATCATACCGAATATACCTATAGAACCTGTCAATGTAGTAGGCTCAGCCACAATATAATCGGCAGCACACGACATATAATATCCGCCAGATGCAGCATAGTCACCCATCGAAACAATCACTGGTTTTTCGGCTTTAAGCAAATTAACCTCACGCCACATCTGTTCAGAACCATACGCACTTCCACCCGGTGAATTCACACGGAGTACCACCGCCTTGACATGTTCATCCTCACGCAACTTACGCAAATCGTTGACAACCTTAGCTGAACTGATACCTTCCATAGAAGCAGATGACGGATTATCAATTTCTCCAAAAGCATAATATACAGCAATAATGTTACCACTCTTATCCTTAGGTACATTCTGTTTAACATGAATCATATCTTCCAGTGTAAGCGTCTCCAGTTTGTCATCTTCATCCGTATCAGTAAGTTTTTTCAGATAACCCAACACTCCATCTTGATACAACAGCGTATCGGCCAAGTGGTTCTGGATATAAGTTTCAGCCGGCTGCAAATCCATAACACGGTCTGCATAAGCATTCAAAGAATCAGCAGGTATGTTTCTGGATACCGAAATATCGTTTACCAATTGCCCCCAGATAGAACCTAAAAAAGCAGTTACCTGCTCACGGTTTGCCGGACTCATTTCGGTAGCAATAAACGGTTCTACGGCCGATTTATAAGTACCAACTTTAAATATCTGCATTTCTACCCCCACCTTTGCAAGCAAATCTTTATAAAATACCGGCTGCGAAGAAAGACCATGCCATGAAATGGTTCCCGATGGATTGACTATCACCTTATCAGCCACACTTGCCAGATAATACATACCAGCAGTATATTGGTCGGCATAAGCGACCAAAAATTTACCGCTCTCCTTAAAGTCAACCAATGCATCACGAATCTCTTGTAAGGATGCAAACGAAGTTACCAAAAAAGAAGGATTAAAATAGATACCGGAAATATCCTTATGTTCTTTTGCCTTACGAATAGAAGACAAGACATCATCCAACCCTATATTGCTGAAGTCATCACTCAGCAAATTATCCAAAGGGGTAGATGTAGACCGCTCAGACAAATTTCCCTTCAACTGCAAGACAAAAACCGAATTTTTCTTTACACTTGTTTCCGCCTGAGATGCAGACAAGAAACCAGCCAATGACACAATGCCTAAAATAGACATTACGATACCCGTAACCATAAGTCCTACTATAGTTGCCAGAGTATATTTCAGAAAATCTTTCATAAAAACAAAAATTATATTTATAACAAAAATAATAGATTGAAGCGAATATTCAAAAGATTGGATTAACTTTTGACATATACGCATATTTCATACATACATACATTGTTTTTTTAACAGAAAATCAGCACCTTTGCAACAAGAAACCAATTTTATTCAGAATGAAAAAATTATTATCGCTTCCACCCAATCTTGTGGAATGTTTCTACGACATAGAAAAGGCAGACCGCAAGGAATGGTTTTGTACTTCGGACCCTATTGGCAGTAAACTGGGTTCCGGAGGAGGTACAACTTGGCTATTACAGGCATGCCAACAAGCTGATAACGTTGCGGACTTCGGTGAATGGCTGAGCCAGGAAAAAAGAATACTGCTCCATGCCGGCGGCCAAAGCAGACGTCTCCCAGGCTATGCCCCCTCGGGAAAGATACTTACTCCTATACCTGTGTTCAGATGGGGAAAAGGACAGAAGCTCACACAAAATCTGTTATCTCTGCAGCTCCCTCTCTACGAACAGATTATGCAGAAAGCACCGGCTTCACTCCACACATTAATAGCAAGTGGCGATGTTTATATACGTGCAGAAAAACCGCTGCAGGAAATACCAGAAGCTGATGTAGTATGCTACGGATTATGGGTAGATCCTAATTTGGCTAAAAACCACGGAGTTTTTGTTTCATCACGACAAAATCCGGACCAGTTGGATTTCATGCTGCAAAAACCATCTGTAGAAGAGTTAGGGGGACTGATGCAGGACTATCTGTTCCTGATGGATATCGGTATCTGGCTGCTTAGCGACAAAGCGATAAAACTGATGGCAGAACGCTCCATGAAAGACGGAAAACTGTCTTTCTATGATATGTATTCGGAATTTGGATTGGCTTTGGGAAAACATCCTCGCATAGAAGACAAAGAACTCAACAGCCTCAGCGTTGCTATCCTGCCACTGCCGGGAGGTGAATTCTATCATTACGGAACTAGTCGGGAAATGATTTCATCTACTTTGGCAGTACAGAATCTGGTGAACGACCAGCGAGCTATCATGCATCGTAAAGTAAAGCCTCATCCGGCAATGTTCATACAGAATGCTGTAGTCGTAAACAAATTAACTGCAGAAAATGCAGAAACATGGATTGAAAACAGCTACATTGGAAAAGGATGGAAGCTACATAACAAAAATATAATCACAGGTGTTCCTGTGAACGAATGGCAGATAGAAGTACCGGCCGGAGTTTGTATTGACGTAGTTCCTCTGGAAGAAAAAGCATATATTGCCCGTCCGTACGGTTTCAACGATGCCTTTAAAGGTGCACTGGCCGATGAAAAAGTTACTTACCAGGGCATTCCCGCAAAAGAATGGCTGGCAGAACGAGGGCTGAAACCGGAAGACATCGAAATGAACCATGACTTACAGGCAGCACGTATTTTCCCTGTCAGCGAATCAATCGAAGAGCTGGGACTGGCGATGCGATGGATGACCAGTGAGCCGGAACTGGAAAGCGGAAAGGAAATCTGGACGAAAGCACGCAAGATGTCAGCCGATGAAATCTCGGCATACGCAAACCTGCGCAGACTGGCAGCACAGCGTGAAAATTTCCGTAATGAAAACTGGGTAGAACTGGCCAAAAACTATGAACAGAGTGTATTCTACCAGCTCAACTTGCAAGAAGCTGCCGAAGCTTATGCCCAACACAACCTCCCCCTTCCAGCTGCATTAAACGAAAAAGCACCGCTCATGACAAAAGTAAACGATGCCATGTTCCGTGCAAGAATAAGCCAGCTCAAAGGCGAAGACTTCAAAGCACAGGAAGAAAAAGCATTCGGTCTGATGCGTGAAGGACTTATTAATACGGTAAACAAGCAACAGACTCCTCGTCTCTCTGTCTATGCAGACCAGATTGTATGGGGAAGAAGTCCGGTGCGCATTGACTTGGCTGGTGGCTGGACAGACACTCCTCCGTTCTGCCTGAATGAAGGAGGCAATGTCGTAAATCTGGCTATCGAACTTAACGGACAACCGCCTTTACAGGTTTATTTCAAGCCCTGTAAAGAATATAAAGTGATTTTACGTTCCATTGACCTGGGCGCAATGGAAGTCGTAACCACTTACCAGGAATTACGTGATTTTGCCAAAGTTGGTTCACCCTTCTCCATACCTAAGGCTGCTTTGGTATTAGGAGGATTCGACCCAGAGTTCTCTACAGAGAAGTTCGCTTCACTGGAAGAACAATTGAAAGCCTTCGGAGCAGGTATTGAGGTTACATTGCTTTCTGCTATCCCAGCAGGTTCCGGGCTGGGCACCAGCTCTATCCTGGCTTCTACAGTGCTGGGAGCCATGAGCGATTTCTGTGGTCTGGGTTGGGACAAACAAGAGATATGTAACCGCACGCTGATATTGGAACAGTTGCTTACTACAGGAGGAGGCTGGCAAGACCAATATGGAGGTGTTCTGCAAGGTGTAAAACTATTACAGACACAACCTGGATGGAGCCAACATCCGGTAGTAAGATGGATGCCAGACTTCCTGTTTACAGCCCCGGAGTACAGAAAATGCCATTTATTGTATTATACCGGTATTACCCGAACTGCAAAAGGCATTTTGGCAGAAATCGTTCGAGGTATGTTCCTCAATTCGACTTCGCATCTGAATCTTCTGAACCAGATGAAAGCACATGCACTAGAATTGCATGACGCCATCCAGCTGGGAAATTTCGAGAAAATGGGGCAACTGGTAAGAAAGACATGGGAACAAAATCAGTTACTGGATGCTGGAACAAATCCTGCTACAGTCCAGGCGATAACCCGCCAGATAGATGATTTATGTTTGGGTTACAAATTGCCAGGTGCCGGTGGTGGCGGTTATTTGTATATGATTGCCAAAGACCCTGAAGCTGCCGGAAGAATCAAACAGCAACTGTTACAGAATCCGCCTAACAATTGTGCCCGATTCGTAGAAATGAGCTTGTCTGACAAAGGTTTACAAACCAGCAGGAGTTAATTATACAAAACTTCCATAATATTACATAAAAGCTCCCCATTTCACGGGTTGATAATAACCTGTGAAATGGGGAGCTTTTATGTATTCAAGGTACACGTTTTACATCCTTCTACAATGTATTATTTTTGAAATATAAGCGAAACACACATGAAAATTCTCCCCTCTACTTTTGCAGCGTAAAATTTAAAGCTATTTATGAGACTAAGTGTAGTATTAGGTGTATTCTTGCTATTATCGGTGGATATTTCTGCAAGAAATATTAAAGGTAAAATTAAAGATGCCCAAACAGGAGAAGAAATTATCGGCGCCTCTGTCATCATTAAAGAAGATCCGTCGAAAGGAGCAGTTACAGGGTTAGATGGAAGTTTTAACCTGACAATAGACTCTAAATGTACATTAATCTGCTCGTACGTTGGATACAAGAAACAAGAAATTGTTGTAGGCAACAAAGATGCTGAAATTGTAATTCCACTAAAGACTGACGATGTCATGCTAGAAGGCGTAACAGTTATTGCCAGCAACCCCGGTAAAACCGAAGCTGGAGCACGTGGTATTGAACGTGCTTCTATGAATGTCGTCAACGTAATGAGTGCCAAAGCCATAGAGCTGTCACCTGATATTACAGTTGCTAATGTTATCCAACGTATGTCGGGTGTAACCATAGAGCGAAACAGTAGCGGTGAAGGACAATATGCCATATTGCGAGGTATGGACAAACGTTATAACTATACATTAATTAATGGTGTAAAAATACCTAGTCCAGACAACAAAAACCGTTTCGTGCCTCTTGACATATTCCCTTCGGAAATGCTAGATAGACTAGAAGTAACAAAATCGCTTACAGCCAACATGGAAGGAGACGGAATCGGTGGAGCTGTAAACCTCATTATGAAAGACGCACCTACTGAACGTCAGTTTACAGCAAACCTGTCAACAGGCTATAACTCTATGTATTTCGACCGTGATTTCCAGTCATTTAACCACGGTGCTATTGCAAAAAAATCCCCCTACGAAGCTATGGGCATGCCAGAGGACAATAAAGTGACAATGGATAATTTTACCACCCGTAACTTACACATGAAATGGCAAAAGCCCTTGCCAGACCTTACAGGAGGGTTGTCATACGGAGACCGTTTTTTTGATGACCGTCTGGGTATAATGCTTGCCGGAAGCTATTTAAACACATATCGAGGAAAAGAAAGCCAATTATATTATCAACCGGGGAACAGCCACAATGGTATAGAGTACCGCAACTATTCATCACAACAAACCCGAATGGGAGCCCATGCAAAACTTGATTATCACTTCAACGAAAATCATAAATTGATGTGGTATAATGGTTATATGGATATGACTGAAGATGAGGTTAGAGATGGAGAAGATGATAAAGAACGGGCTATCCGTATGAAATGGAACCATCAGTACATCATAAATTCAACATTGAAAGGAGAACATGCTTTTTTAGAAGATGGTAAACTCAAATTAAACTGGTCGGCTGTACTTTCAAAAGCTTTTAGCGAAACTCCCGACAATGCTGAGATTTATATGTTAGGCTCTCACGTACAATCCTCAAAAGCAGCCGTACGCCGATGGGAGCATAATTCAGACAAGGATAAAGCAGGCTATATTGATTTGATGTATAAATGGGTATTGGATAACGGAACTATTTTTGATTTTTCTGCAGGAGGTATGTATCGCGACAAGAAACGCGACAGTTTCTTCAATGAATATACGTTCAATTCAGGTACAGACTCTAAAGATCCACAATACATCGGAGAAGACTGGAATAATTTTGATGAGATTTTATTTGAGCCCCGCCCATACGGTAATATCAGTGATCCGCTGAACTATGATGCAACCGAAAAAATTGGTGCTGGATATGGTATGGTAAAATATACAATTGGAAACTGGGAATTAATTGCAGGCGTCCGCGCAGAACATACCAATCAGGGATATATTTTAAAATTTCCTACAGAAAATGCAAATCCGGAAGGTAAACAGGTATATACAGATATCTTACCCAGCTTTCACACAAAGTATGTAGTACATAAGAATGCCAATCTCCGTTTTTCATATGCGCGCTCAATCAATCGTCCAAGTTTTTTTGAGATTGTTCCTTACAGCATTATCAACGAAGATTACAAAGAAAAAGGAAATCCAGACTTAAAACATACAGTAGCAGACAATATTGATTTAAGATATGAGTTCTTCCCCAAATCATCTGAACAGTTCATGGTAGGGTTATTCTACAAAAAGCTTAAAAATCCTATTGAATATGGTTTACTGAACGAAGGACAAGATACCTATTACAAACCTATGAATTTTGGTAATGCTCAAAACTTAGGAGTGGAAGTAGATATTATGAAATATTTCAACTGGTTTGGAATAAAAGCAAACTATACATACACACATTCAGAAATAACAACCGACAAGCGAATTATGGAGGGTTCTGAAGTAAAATCCATCCGCCAGAGCCGTCCGCTATTCGGTCAGGCTGCTCATGTAGCAAATCTCTCACTGTTATTCAAGAGTACTAAATATGGTTGGGAAGGTCAGTTGGCAGGAAGCTATACAGGAAAGCGCCTGAGCGATATCTCTAACTGGTATGAAGATGATATTTGGGAAGACGGCTATATGCAACTGGATGCATCAGTAGAAAAAAGCTTCAAGAATGGTATCAGCATGTTTGCAAAGGCTTCTAACCTACTCGATACTCCTTTATTGCGGTTTATCCAAGAAGGTCCCCACACCAGTAGCGTCAACTCTGAACGCAAAAACGGTAACGTAATAGAACGTAAAGAGTGGCATGGACAATCATTCATGATCGGTATAAGATATAAACTATAATAATTATTTTATTGACTAACCTTTTAAAAAAGACAAATATGGAATTGAAAAATTACTTTCTGATTGGTACAGCAATGCTGTCAATGGCAGTTTTACCCGCTTGCAGCGATGACGATGAACCTCAAACACCAGACACAGAAACTCCTGGCGATAACAACGGTGACGACAATCAAGACAATGAAGGTACAAGTAAAACAACTATTACTTGGCCTGCTGACACAATCGTTAATCTAAAAGAGCATTACACGGTTGCTGAAGGAACAAGCCTGATTATTAAAGAAGGAGCTCAAATTATTATAAGCACTGAAGGAGTAGGCACTAATCATGTTCCTGTTGAATTTACAGTAAAAGGCAACTTATATTGTGAAGGTACAGCAGAAAAACCTATTCGTTTCTCTATTGCTGAAACAGATCGTACTGCTGAAAATATTTTCAAGAAAATGTGGGGTGGAATTGTAGCAACAGAAACTTGTGAAGAAATGCTTATTGACCATACCATCATCGAATATACAGGTGGTGAGGTAGTTGAAGGATCACCTGCAGCTACTGCTGGTATCTATACTGCAGGAGATGATGCTTACCCACAAATCACAACCAACAATATTAATGGTAAATATGTAATTACTAACTCTATCATCAGAAACGGATGGTCTGACGGTATCTATATGATGGGAGGTAATGCCATTATTGCAAACAATATTTTTGCAGCAAACGGATGTGACGGAGCAGAAGCTGTCAATGTAAAAGCTGGATGTAAAGTAGATGTAGCAGGAAACATCATGTTCAGTCCTAACACCAATGGTTTAAAACTTTCCAGCTCCGGTCAAAGTGAAAACCGTGATCAGGCTAAAATCCAGGCTTACAATAACACAATTATCAACGCAGGATGGCGTCGCGACGGTGAAAAAGGTGGATGCATCTTCGTTGAAAAAAATGCATTGGCAAATGTATTTAACAACTTGCTTGTTAACTGTAAATTTAGAGCTATGACCCCGAACTTCACCGATGCCAACAATCCGGAAGAAGGTTATGCTGATGCTTCTGTAATAGATTATAACTTCTATGCTTCTGGCAACCAGAAAAGTGATATTGTATATGATGGTGAAGATGAATCAGGCGTAGCTTACGCTTGGGAAGGCTATAACTACGAACATGAAGATTACAATGTAGGTGTAGTAGACAAAAATAGTATTATTGCAACAAAAGACGACCTGAAAGATCCTTTATTCGTAAACTTTGATGTTAACGGAGTAGCTTTAACAGAATACGTTTATAATGAAGAATGGGATTTCCATGTAAAAGCAGGTTCTCCAGTACTGACCGGTGCCTACAACGGAACCGATGCCAACATGGCTCCATATTTTAGTACAGAAGGACTTAACCTTAACGGAAAAGCTTTCACATCTCCAGCGGTTAAAGCCCAGTTTGGTGCATTGGGAGAATAATGCTATAAAATACATAAGAAAAGGCTGGATTGCAGGAAACTTCACTCCAGCCTTTATTTTTTCAAATAAAATTTCATATTATTTTCAGAATCAGGCAAGATATTTGCTGCATATAATTAACAATAAAATTTTCTATTTATGCTTACATTAAGAAAAAGCCTTTTAATGCTGATGCTGGCAGTTATAACTGTAGCCTCAGTTGCACAAACACCAGAAGAATGGAAAACACTAGAGAAGCCATTAAACTTCTACCTTGCTAATGACTTAGGACGAAATGGCTATTACGACCAGAAGCCCATTGCTGAACTAATGGGAAGAATGGCAGAAAATGTTGATATTGAATGTGTTATTGCAGCTGGAGATGTACATCATTTCGAAGGAGTACGTAGTGTTAATGACCCATTATGGATGACCAATTATGAACTCATTTATAACCATCCAGAACTTATGATTCCATGGTATGCAATATTAGGCAATCACGAATATAGAGGAAATCCTCAAGCTGTAATTGATTACACAAACATAAGTGGCAGATGGAATATGCCTGCAAGATACTATACATTTGTACTTGAAAACGACGGCATCACAATCCGAATGGTTATGGTAGATACAGCTCCGCTTATAGATAAATACCGCAAAGATTCACAAAAATATCCAGATGCCTGCAAGCAGGATATTAACCAACAATTGAATTGGATAGACTCAGTTCTCACTTCTGCTAAAGAAGACTGGGTAATTGTTGTAGGACACCACCCTATTTTCGCAGAAACAGGCAAAGATGATTCTGAAAGACTTGATTTACAAAAAAGATTAGACAGCGTATTACGTAAACATGCCAATGTTGATATGTATCTATGCGGACATATCCACAACTTCCAATATATCCGTCCCAAAGACAGTAAAATAGACTACGTTGTCAACACATCAGGGTCTTTAAGCCGTAAAGTAAAACCTATTGAAGGAACTCAATTTTGTAGCAACGAATCTGGTTTTTCTTTAATCACAGCAGACAAAAAAGAATTAAAATTGCACATGATCAATAAAACAGGTAAAGTGATCTATACAGTAAAACGTAATAAATAAAAAATACTATATAGCTAAAAAACATAGCCGGAGCTCTAACATATAGAATTCCGGCTATTTTTATGTAATAAGCAATCGAGTAGGAGGTAAACATTAATCATAGGTGTTTATCTCCTATTTTCATGTTCACCGACCTCTCACACCACC
>ENA-UEQH01000740-UEQH01000740.1-human-gut-metagenome-genome-assembly--contig:-NODE-740-length-16188-cov-2.980386_pt1 | contig 16188 bp, 10 predicted proteins | sample MGYA00242945_ERZ507943 | MGnify/ENA primary metagenome ERZ507943 (study PRJEB26167, sample SAMN06115418) | human gut metagenome | host: Homo sapiens | place: China:Hubei | collected 2015-03-06 | study... | reverse complement strand
CCACAAGCAGAACAACGACTTCACGGTCGAGCTGGAGGAGAACCACCGTGCACAGGGGGACAACATCTACGGCTTCGGGGTGATGAACCTCAAGGACGCCCCGATGGTACCCAACGGCATGGCCCGCAGCATGGCCAAGAAACGCACGGCCTCGAACGGCGCCACGGTGCTGGCCGATCAGGACCGCATCCTGAGCAAGGCTTGGGGGCTGGGCGACTGCAACAACCAGTTCGTGCTGATGATCGTATCGAAGGAGGGCGAACTGGTGTTCGTGCGCAAGGGCATCCTCTCCGACGCGGACAAGGAGGCTTTCTACCAGACCGTCGAGAAGTACAAATAGATCTCGATGGTGCGCAGAATCGTTGTCCTGATCCTCGTGCTCTCAGGTTCGCTTCTCACGGGGCGTGCCCAGGAGGGCACCCGTGTTGCAGACGGCGACACGCTGCACTACACCTACACCCCGCTGCCACAGGAGGCTCCTCGAAAGAAACCTTTCCTGCGCCGCGTAGTCGATTACTTCGGAGAATCGACCACGGACAAGACCTTCGAAAAGAAGATCGACTTCACCTTCGCCGGAGGTCCCAGTTATTCGAAGAACACGAGCTTCGGCATCGGCCTGCTGGCGGCGGGACTGTTCCGCCTCGACCGTACGGATTCGATCACGGCGCCGTCGGACATCTCGATCTTCGCCAACGTTTCGGTGTCGGGGTTCTATGCGCTGGGCGTGACGGGAAACACCATTTTCTCGCACAACAAACGCCGTCTGAATTATACGGTGATGTTCGCCTCGGCGCCCCGCAGTTTCTGGGGCATCGGCTATGATGCGGGGCGCCACAATCCCGAAAGCACCTATTCCGAAAAACGCTATCTGGTCGAAGGGCGCTATCTGCACGAGTTCCTGCCCCATACCTATGTCGGCGGACTGGTGAGTTTCGAACACACGCGGGGTCTGAAATTCTCCAAGCAGGAGTATCTGCACGGAGAAAAGCTGCACTATACGGCGACGGGCATCGGAGCGATCCTCGAATACGATTCGCGCGACTTCATTCCCAATCCGTTCCGGGGTCTCTACGTGAGTTTTCAGGAGACGCTTTTCCCGAAGGGGCTCGGAAACTGCGGCAAAACGCTGTGGCGCACGACTTTCACGGCCGATGCCTACCAGCGGGTGTGGAAAGACGGCATCCTCGCCGCCGACCTCTACGCGGTGTTCAACACCGACGGCACGCCGTGGCCGATGCTCGCCCGGCTGGGCGGCAGCCAGCGGATGCGCGGCTATTACCAGGGCCGCTATACGGACAATGACATGATCACCTTGCAGATCGAACTGCGCCAGCGGATCTGGCGGCGGATCGGATGCGCGGTCTGGGGCGGTGCGGGCAACGTGTTTCCGTCGCTCGGCGAGTTCGACTGGTCGCAGACGCTCCCCAACTACGGAATCGGCTTCCGGTGGGAGCTCAAAAAAAGAGTTAACGTTCGCCTCGATTATGGATTCGGCAAGAAGACAAGCGGATTCCTGCTGAGCATCAACGAGGCTTTTTAGAGCTATTTGGCTTATGAGTGCTGATACGAACCGGAAAAACAGACGGCAAACGGTCAAGACCCGCAGCCGCTTCACGACGCTGCTGACCGTCTATTTCTTCGTGGCGCTGATCATTCCCAACTGCGTGCTGGCCAACACCGAACCCTATTCGGTGTGGACCGTCGAGGCGCTGATCCTCATGCCGCTGGGATTCTACATGATGTGGAGCGTGGCCCTGCGCCGTTCGGGCGTGATGATCTGGCTGGCGTTCCCGTTCATCTTCTTCTGCGCCTTCCAGATCGTGCTGTTATACCTCTTCGGCAACTCGATCATCGCCACCGACATGTTCACCAACCTCCTGACGACCAATCCGGGCGAGGCGGGCGAACTGCTGGGCAACATCTACCCTTCGGTGGTGCTGGTATGCGTCATCTACTTGCCGCTGCTGTGGCTCGCGGCGCGCGAGATCGGCCACAAACGCTACATCACGCGCACGGCGCGCATGAACATCGGACTGACCGGTGCGGCGCTCTTCGCGCTGGGACTGCTGGCCCTGTGGCCCGCCTACCATGTAAGCGAGGACCGGCACGTGCTGCGCGACGAAATCTTCCCCCTGAACGTTCTCTACAACCTCGGACTGAGCGGCTCGGAATTCCGCAAGTCGTTCAACTACGAAAAGACCTCCGCCGGATTCAGCTACGAAGCCGAGCGCACGGCCGAAGTCCCCGGACGCGAGGTCTATGTATATATTATAGGTGAAGCCTCGCGGGCCATGAACTGGCAGCTCTACGGCTACGGGCGCGAGACCAATCCCCTGCTGTCGCAGGAAGAGGGGCTGGTGGTGTTCCGCGACGTGCTGACCCAGAGCAACACCACGCACAAGAGCGTGCCGCTGATCCTTTCGTCGGTGGCCACCGACGAACACGACGAACTGTACCGCCGCAAGGGACTTCCGGCTCTGTTCAACGAGGCGGGCTTCGACACGTGGTTCATCTCCAACCAGTCGCGGCAGGGCGCCATGATCGACCATCTGGCCCACGACGCCAAGCACCTGATCTACATCCGTTCGCCGCGCCACGACACGCAGCTGCTCGACGAGATGCGCAAGGCGCTCGAAAGAAGCACGTCGCAGAAACTCCTTTTCGTGCTCCACTGCTACGGTTCGCACTTCAGCTACCACCAGCGCTATCCGCGCGAGTTCGCCTATTTCCAGCCCGACAACGACGTGGCGATCGCCAAACAGCACCGGCCGATGCTGGTCAACGCCTATGACAATTCGGTCCGCTATACGGATTACGTGCTGTCGAGGATCATCGACTACCTCGGGTCGCTCGAAAACACCTCCTCGGCGCTGCTCTACTGCGCCGACCACGGCGAAGACCTGATCGACGACCACCGGGAGCGCTTCCTTCACGCCTCGCCCACCACCACGGCCTATCAGCTCTACGTGGCGTCGCTGGCGTGGTTCTCGGAGAGCTACCGGGAACGCTTCCCCGAAAAGGTCGCCGCCGCCGAGGCCAATGCGACGGCTCCGGCCACGACGCACGCATTGTTTCACACCATGGCCGACATGGCTTCGATCCGGGGGCGGTTCCTCACGACGAAGGTGTCGCTCGTGAGTCCCGATTTCGACCGCACGGCCCCGCGCCGCTATCTGAACGACCACAACGAAGCGGTACCCTACCGCAAGACGGGACTCCGGCCCGAAGATATGGAGGTGTTCCGGCGTTACGAAATCGAACTGAACTGAAAACAATAAAGGCTGTCCTTGCGGACAGCCTTTATTGCGAAATTCGGGTTCGAATTATTTCGCAGCCTCTACGGAAACCTTGCGGAACTCCTTCATCAGCTTCGAAAGCTCCAGGGCCGATTTGCGTGCGCGGGTGCCGGCAGCCTTGTTGTTCTTCTCGACCTGAGCAGCTGCGTTGGCTGCAAATACCTCGAACTCTGCGTTGATTTTTGCTACTAATTCTTTCATGGTTTTATTTGTTAATTGGGTTTGTTATCAACGCAAAGATATAAAAATATTCTAAACTCCATCTCCCGGGACACGAAAAAACAGCGTTTTTTCATTAAAAAAGTCCGTTTTACGGGGGTGACGGTACGTTTTTTGCCCTCGTCCGGGGGTAAAACATCCCCTTCTATGGATAAATTCTACCTTACAGCCGGCCTCTTTGCAGCGCTCCTCGCGGGCTGCGGAAAACATGCTTCCCGGCAGGAGATGCCTCCCCTGCGGGTCGAGGTGGCCGAGGCCGTCGTGGACTCCGTTCCCAACCGGATGAGTTTCATCGGCTACCTTGCGAGCAATTTCGACGCCGTGATCCAGCCGCGCGTGAACGGCTACCTGTCGTCGAAGCGTTACAGCAACGGCATGCCCGTCAAACGGGGGCAGCTGCTGTTCACCATCGATCCCGACCAGCTTTCGACCTCGATGCTGGCGGCCGAAGCCCAGCTGGAATCGGCCCGGGCGCAGGCCATCGAAGCGCGCAACAACTACGACCGTGCGGTGCCGCTGGCAAAGATCAATGCCATCAGCCAGGCGCAGCTGGACCAGTACACCGCGCAGTGGAAGGCCGCCGAAGCCTCAGTACGCGCCGCCGAGCAGACGCTCAGCAGCGCCCGGATGAACGTCGGCTATGCCGAACTGCGCTCTCCGATCGACGGCATCGTCGAACACACGGCGGCGCACGTGGGCGACTACGTGGGTCCCGGCACGCAGTTCAGCGTGCTGACGACCGTGTCGAACATCGACACGGTGACCGTGGACGTGGCGATCCCGATGTCGCAATACCTGCGCTATGCCGGCAACCGGACCTCGATCTACGACAACGAGGGGCTGCTCTCGGACATCCGCCTCGTGCTGGCCGACGGCACGCAATATCCCCACGAGGGACGCTACGATTATACGCGCAAGGACGTGTCGAGCACCACGGGGACGCTGGTGCTGGTGGTGATGTTCCCCAATCCCGACGAGGCGCTGAAGCCCGGGCAGTTCGCTCGCGTGGAGGCCAACGTGGGCCCCGTGCGGCCGCGTGTCGTCGTACCCCAGCAGGGCGTGAGCCAGGCCCAGGACCTCAGCTCGGTGTGGGTAGTCGCGGCCGACAGCACGGCGCACTACCGCCGCGTCATCCCGGGCGACACCTACGGCGCGCTGTGGTGCATCGACGAGGGGCTGGAACCGGGCGAACGGATCGTGGTCGCCGGGCAGCAGAAACTGCACGACGGCGCAAAGGTGATCCCCGAAAACCCGACTGCGCGGAGGACTGGACAGGCCGCCGCTGCGGAGCAGGCGGGCAAGCGTCTCGAAAAACGGTAGTCCTATGGAAAAATTCTTTGTTTCGCGCCCGATTTTCGCCATTTCGCTGGCCATCGTCATCGTGCTCGTCGGCCTGATCTCGATCATGGGGCTGCCCATCGAACAGTACCCCGACATCACGCCTCCGGTCGTGGAGGTGTCGGCCACCTACGACGGTGCCGACGCCGAGACGGTCAACAACGCCGTGGCGACGCCCGTGGCCCAGGCCGTGATGGGCGTCAGCGACATGCTCTACATGCAGGCCACCTCGGCCAACGACGGGTCGATGACCTTGCAGGTCACGTTCGACATCGGCTCCGATCCCGATCTGGACGCCATCTTCACTCAGAACAACGTCTCGTCGGCCACGGCCGAACTCCCGGCGACGGTCACCCGGCAGGGCGTCACCACACGCAAGACCATGACGGGATTCCTGATGGTCTATTCGCTCCACAGCGACGGCCGCTACGACGGGGAGTTCCTCTCGAACTACGCCTACATCAACTTGCAAAACGAACTGCTGAAGATCGACGGCGTGGGCAAGGTCTCGATCATGGGCGCCGGAGAGTACGCCATGCGCATCTGGCTGCGGCCCGACGTGCTGAAATACTACGGCATCGCCGTGGACGAGGTGACGGCGGCCATCGAACAGCAGGGAGGCATCTACCCCGCCGGGCAGTTCGGGGCCGAACCGGCTCCCGACGGCGTGGCCTACACCTATACGGTGACCATGCCGCCGCAGATCTCCACCGCCGAAGAGTTCGCCGACATCGTCGTGCGCACGACCTCCTCGGGCGAGCAGATCCGTCTGGGCGACATCGCCGAGGTGTCGCTCGGAAGCCAGACCTACGGCGTCAGTTCGTCCTACGAGAGCGATCCGACGGCCATGATTGTCATCTACCAGCAGCCGGGCAGCAACGCCGTGGCCGTCGGCGGCAAGATCAAAGCCGCGATGGAACGGCTCGCGGAGCGTTTTCCCGACGGCATCGAAGCCGCCACGATCGTCGATACCACGACGAGCATCGACGCCGGCGTGAGGGACATCTTCCGCACGCTCATCATCGCGCTCCTGCTCGTCATCTTCATCATCTATCTCTTCTTGCAGGACTGGCGGGCGACCGTGATTCCGCTGGTGGCGATACCCGTGTCGCTCGTCGGCGCCTTCGCGCTGTTTCCCCTGCTCGGATTCTCGATCAACATCATCTCGCTGCTGGGGCTCGTGCTGGCCATCGGACTGGTCGTGGACGACGCCATCGTGGTCGTCGAGGCTGCGCAGGTGAATATCGAACGGGGCATGAAACCCCGTGCGGCGGCGCTGGAAGCCATGCGCAACGTGGCTTCGCCGATCGTCGCCACGACCGTCGTGCTGTTGGCCGTCTTCGTCCCCGTGTCGTTCACGGGCGGCATCACGGGACGGCTGTTCCAGCAATTCTCCGTGACGATCGCCGTGTCGGTGGTCATCTCGGCGTTCAACGCCCTGACCCTCTCTCCGGCGCTCTGCGCCCTGCTCCTCCGCCACCGGGAACCGTCGCAGAAAGGCTTCTTCGCGGCTTTCAACCGCTGGTTCGCCCGGCAGATGGACCGCTATACGGCCTTCACTCCGACGCTGATGCGCCACGTCGCCCGCACGGGGCTGTTCGTGGCCGTGGTTCTGGGGGCGATCTTCGTGGTGTGGCGCAAACTGCCCGCGGGATTCCTCCCCGAAGAGGATCAGGGTTATGTGATGGTGATGGTCTCGACGCCCGAAGCCTCGTCGCTGCAAGTGACCCGAAAGGCCATGACCGACGCCGATGCCGTGATCCGCACGCTTCCCGAGGTCGCCTCCACGTCGTTCGCCGCAGGGTTCAACATGATGGCCGGCATCGCCTCGACCTCGAGCGGCATCATCTTCGTCAAACTCGTCGATTACTCCGACCGCAAGCTCTCGGCCATGCAGATCGCACAAAAGCTCACCGACGAACTTTACGTGGCGGTTGCCGGGGCCGAATGCTATGCCTTCATCCCGCCTTCGATTCCCGGACTGGGCGTCACCTCGGGCGTCTCGGTCGAGGTGCAGGACCTCGAAGGGCGCGGCACGGCCTACCTGCTGGAAAACGCCGAACGGCTGATGGACTCGCTGCGCAAAAGCCCCTCCGTCGCCTCGGTCACCACGCAGTTCGACGCCGGGGTGCCCCAGCGGCGGCTGCGCATCGACAAACAGCAGGCGCTGGCCGCGGGCGTGGACCTCGGAACGTTGTACGGCGAGCTGACCACCCTCTTGGGCGGCACCTACATCAACAATTTCACGCGCTTCGGCAAGCTCTATCAGACCTACGTGCAGGCCGCACCCGACTACCGCCTCGACCGGCGTTCGCTGGACAGCTATTATGTTACCTCGGCATCGGGCGAAAGCGTCCCCGTGGCGTCACTCGTCGAGGTGGCCGACACCGTGGGCGTGGAGTACGTCTCGCAGTTCAACCTCTACCGCTCCGTATCGCTCACCGTCACCCCCGCCGCACGGGCTTCGACGACGACCGTCATGCAGGAGATTATGGCGACGGCCGCCGCCGTGCTGCCCGACGACATCGGCACGGCATGGAGCGGCACCTCGTATCAGGAGGCCAACGCCTCGAAGACCGGCGGACTGGTCTATGCGCTGGCGCTTGTGTTCGTGTTCCTCGCGTTGGCGGCCCTGTACGAATCGTGGGGACTGCCGCTGGCGATTCTGATGAGCGTCCCGGTGGCGGTGCTCGGGGCCGTGCTGTTCGTCGGCGGCACGCACCTGATGAATGCGCTCTATGTCAACGACATCTACATGCAGATCTCGCTCGTCATGCTGATCGGGCTGGCGGCCAAGAACGCCATTCTGGTCGTCGAATACGCCGACCGGCTGTTCCGCGAGCAGGGCGCGTCGCTGATGGATGCGGCCATCGGGGCCGCGAAACTCCGCGTGAGGCCGATCATCATGACCGCCTTCGCCTTCATCCTGGGCGTCATGCCGCTCGTCTTCGCCAGCGGCGTCTACGCCACGGCCCGCAACATCATGGGCGTGGCCCTCGTGGGCGGCATGCTGTTCGCCACCCTGCTGGGCATCTTCGTCTACCCTGCGTTGTACTATTTCGTCGGGAAGATCGGCCGCTTCGAACAGCGCCGCGAACGTCAAAAAACGGAGGAAGCACAATGAAAACGAAACTTACGATCACCGCCGCCGTCGTGATGCTGGCCGCCTGCACCCCGAAATTCTATCCGCCGCAGGTCGCCGCGCCCGAAAACTATCTCTACGGCGAGGGGTTCTCGCAGGACACGACGGGCGTGGGCGAACGCTGGTGGGAACTCTTCGGCGATACGACGCTCAACGCCTTCGTCGAACGGGCGCTGGCCAACAACCGCGACGTGGCCGCGGCCGCCGCACGGGTCGAAGAGGCCCGGGCCAACCTCCGGACCGTGCGGGCGCAATACCTGCCGCAGATCGGCGTCGGGGCTTCGGCCGGGGGCGAATACACCCCTGAAACCAAAATCGTGCAGTCGTATGCCGTCGAGCCGACCCTCTCGTGGGAGCTGTCGCTTTTCGGAGCCCTGCGCAACGCCAAACGCGCGGCCAAGGCTGAAATAGCGGCTTCGGAATGGGCTTTGGCAGGCGTCCGCCTTTCGCTGGCCGCCGAGGTCGCCACGACCTATTTCACGCTGCTGGAGTACGAGCGCGACCTTTCGATCGCCCGTCAGACCCTCCGGCTGCGACGCGAATCGGCCGCGCTGATCGACTCGATGTTCCGCTACGGCATGTCCGACGGCGTGGCGCTGGAGCAGGCCCGGAGTCTGGTCTACACCGCCGAGGCCGACATTCCGCAATACAGCCGCGCCGTAGAGCAGACGTGGCTTTCGATGGGCATACTGCTGGGTGAAACACCCTCGCGGGTGCAGCTCTCCGGAGCGGGCCAGCGCCTGCTGACCGACTACCTGCCCGCGGAGATTCCCGTGGGCCTGCCGTCGGAGCTTCTGAAACGGCGTCCCGACATCCGTGAAGCGCATTTCAACATGCTGCGAGCCGCTGCGCAGGCCGGGCAGGCGCGGAGCGCCCGTTTCCCATCCATCTCGCTGACAGCCAAAGGAGGAGTGGCATCCAACTCGATCAAAGGTTTAACAGCTGCGAATCCCTGGGCATGGGATGCGCTGGGGTCCGTGGCCGAACCGATCTTCGGTTTCGGAAAGCTCCGCAATGCCGAACGGGCCGCGATGGCGGCCTATACGCAGTCGGCGAAGAGTTACGAGCAGACCGTGCTGACGGCCTTCGCCGATGTCGAAAAGGCGCTGGTGGCCATCACGACCTACCGCGACCAGACCGGGCGCACGGGCGAACTGCTGCTCTCGAACGACCGTGTCGCCACGATGACCCGCGCGCTCTACCGCAGCGGACTGTCGGACTACCTCGATGTGATCGACGCCGAGCGCAGTCTCTACCAGACGCAGATGGAGCTGGTGAACCTCGTGGCGCAGCAGTATATCAACTACGTCACGCTCTGCAAGGCACTGGGCGGCGGCTGGAACGACACAATTGAGAATCAGGAATGAAAATTTACGTTGACAGTATGCGGTCAGAATAGTGGAACTATACCTATTTGTAGGGATTGTGTATTTCGAGGTAAAATAGTACCTTTGGGACGCAAAATAGAAGAAAATGCGTCTATCCGAACTTAAAACCGGCGAATCGGGGACGATCGTCAAGGTGATGGGCCACGGAGGCTTCCGCCGCCGCATCATGGAGATGGGATTCGTCCGCGGACAGCGGGTCGAAGTGCTTCTGAATGCGCCCCTGAAAGACCCGATCGAATACAAGATCATGGGCTACGACATTTCGCTGCGCCGCAGCGAGGCCGACATGGTCGAGGTGCTCACCGACAGCGAGGCCACCGAATACCTCGAAGGCGGACATCGCCGCCATCATCACGAGCATCACCATCATCACGGCCCCGGCGGGGAACCGGAACGGAACGACGCATTCGGAGCTGCGGACTCCGGCGCAGAATGTTGCACGAGCATTGACGAAGTGGTGACACGCCGCACGCGAACTATCACGGTGGCGCTGGTAGGCAACCCCAACAGCGGCAAAACCTCGCTGTTCAACGCCATCTCGGGCGGTCACGAGCACGTGGGCAATTACAGCGGCGTGACCGTCGGGGCCAAGATCGGCAGCTGCGTCTACCGCGGCTACCGCTTCGAGGTCACCGACCTGCCCGGCACCTACGCCCTCTCGGCCTACACGCCCGAGGAGCGTTACGTGCGTCATCATCTGGCTGAGAGCATCCCCGATGTGGTGATAAATTCCGTGGTCGCCTCGAATCTGGAACGCAATCTTTACCTGACCACCGAACTGATCGACATAAACCCGCGTATGGTCGTGGCGCTCAACATGTACGACGAGCTGCAAGCCAGCGGAGCCACCCTCGACTACGAGAATCTGGGCCGCATGCTCGGTGTGCCGATGGTGCCCGTCGAGGCGCGCAACCACCGCGGCATCGACACTCTGCTGGACACCGTGATCGATGTCTATGAGAATCGCGACGAGCGCGTGCGCCATATCCATATCAACATGGGTCCCGTGATCGAAGAGGGGCTGCGCAGGCTCAACGGCGACATGAGCGACCACCGCGACGAACTGCCCAAGGCTTTCCCGCCCCGCTACTATGCGATGAAGATGCTCGAAGGCGATGCCGAGGCCGAAAAGAGTCTCCGCGAATGCAGGAGCTACCCCGAGTGGGCCGATATCCGCGACCGCGAGGCCAGGCGCATCACCGAAGCGCTGGGCGAGGATGTCGAAACGGCCTTCGCCAACCAGAAATACGGATTCATCCAGGGAGCCCTGAAGGAGACTTTCACCCCCGGGCGGCGCGAGGAGGTCACGACGACGGCCGTGATCGACACCTTCGTGACGCACAAGCTGTGGGGATTCCCTATCTTCTTCGCGCTGATGTGGTTCATGTTCTGGTGCACGTTCAGCCTCGGAGCCTATCCGCAGGAGTGGATCGACGCGCTGGTGGGATGGATCGGCGGCGGCGTGGACGCCCTGCTGCCCGCCGGACCGCTGCGCGACCTGCTGGTGGACGGCATCATCGGCGGCGTGGGCGCCGTCATCGTCTTCCTCCCGAACATCATGATTCTCTACCTCTTCATCTCGTTCATGGAGGATTCGGGTTATCTGGCCCGTGCGGCGTTCATCATGGACCGCGTGATGCACCGCATCGGCCTGCACGGAAAGTCGTTCATCCCGCTCATCATGGGATTCGGCTGCAACGTCCCCGCGATCATGGCGTCGCGGACCATCGAAAGCCGCAGCAGTCGCCTGATAACCATACTCATTACGCCGTTCATGTCATGCAGCGCTCGAATTCCGATCTACCTGTTGCTGACGGGGACGTTCTTTGCCGCGAACGCCGGGTCGGTGATGCTGGGGCTCTACGTGCTGGGCATCGTGTTGGCCGTCGTCACGGCGCGGCTGATGCGGCGGTTCCTCTTCCCGGTGGACGAAACGCCGTTCGTGATGGAACTTCCGCCCTACCGTCTCCCGACGTGGAAAACGACCCTCACGCACATGTGGGACAAGTGCGCGCAATACCTTAAAAAGATGGGCGGCATGATCCTGATCGCCTCGGTGATCGTCTGGTTTCTGAGCTACTACCCCCGCACGGACGAGACTGCCGGAACCGAGACCCACTACGCAAACTCCTATCTGGGACGTTTGGGCAAGGGGTGCGAACCGGTGTTCAGCCCGCTGGGATTCAACTGGAAGGCCAGCGTGGCGCTGTTGTCGGGACTTCCGGCCAAGGAGATCGTGGTCTCGACGCTGGGCGTGCTCTACTCCGAAGGCGCCGTGACGACGCCCGCTGAGGGAGAAATCATCGGCGGTGCGGACGGCACGACCGAGATCGTCGTCGCGGAATCCGCGGAGAAAGAGCCCGCCGAGCCCGCCGGGGACGAAGAGATGACCTCGCTGTCGCAGCGGCTGCTGGCGAGCGGCGACTTCTCGACCGCTTCGGCGCTGGCATTCCTCGTCTTCATCCTGCTCTACGTCCCCTGCATCGCCACGGTGGTCGCCATCGGCTCCGAAGCCGGATGGAAATGGGCCGCGGCGGCGGTCGTCTACAACACGGCGATGGCCTGGCTCGTAGCATGGATCGTCTACCGCATCGTCCTGTTATTCTGAACGATGGACTGGCAGGATTATATCGTAGGGGCTATCGGGATCGCCGCGGTGGCGGCAGCGGCCCTGCGGCTGTGGAGGCTCGCGTGCGGGAAACGCCGGGGAGGCTGTGCGTCGTGCGCCTCGGAACAATGTCCGCTGAAAAAGCACAACCGAAAGAATTAAATCTTATCTTTGCGGCCGCAAACAAAAACGAACGTGGTCGGACTTTTCTACATCCTGCTTTTCTGGCTCATCGGCAATGCGCTGAGCCTCGTGACCGGAGGATATGTCTCGGGGAACATCATCGGCATGATCCTGCTCTTCGCGGCGCTGTGCATGCGCTGGGTGCGGGCCGAAACGGTGCGTCCCGCGGCGCGCTTCCTGCTGGGGGCCATGGCGCTGTTCTTCGTGCCCTACGGCGTGGGGTTGATGGACTCCTACCGCGTGATCCTCGAAAACCTCGGGGCCATCGTCGTCTCGGGAATCATCTCCACAATCGTCGTGCTGCTCATCACGGGCAAGACCTTCCAGAGCCTGAACCGCCGCGCCCGCCTGCGGCACATCAAACATCTCCGCCACGATGCCTGACGCCTCTTTCCTCTCCTCGGACCTCTTTCTGCTGACCCTCACCGTGGGGCTTTATTGTCTGGGCGGCGCGATCTACCGCCGCACGCGGCTGCCGCTGCTGCACCCCGTGCTACTGACTTTCGTCGCCGTGATCGTCTTCCTGCGTTGCGCCGGAATCGGTTATGCACGCTATCAGGAGGCGACCGGAATACTCAATTTCGCCCTCGGCATGTCGGTCGTGGCATTGGGATACCTCCTCTACGAACAGTTGGAACGCCTGCGCGGAAGCCTGCTGCCCGTGGCCGTAGCCACGCTCGCAGGATGCGTCGCGGGGGTGCTGAGCGTGGTCTATATCGCCATGGCGTTCGGCGCCGAACGGCAGATACTGACCTCCATCGCTCCAAAATCGGTGACGGTGCCGATCGCCGTATCGGTCTCGGGACCGCTGGGCGGCAACGTGTCGGTCACGTCGGTGGTGGTTTTCTGCGTGGGGATTTTCGGCAGCATCTTCGGCGAATGGATCCTGCGCCGCTGCGGAGTCCGCGACCCCGAAGCACGGGGATTTGCACTCGGAGCCGCGGCCCACGGCATCGGAACGGCCCGGGCCATCGAAATAGGAGCCGCCGAAGGGGCCCTGAGCGGCTTGGCAATGGCCCTGATGGGATTGGCGACGGCGCTGCTGATGCCGCTGATGGAGAAGTATCTGTATTGAGGAAAATTCTTTTCCCGAAAAGTTTTTTATTTCTGCGATATGTAGTAATTTTGCGCCCGACTCGACAAAAGGCACAAAATTAGGTTAATATGGAGTGGTTGTATACCCTGTTTTTCGGCAACGGCATCGCCCATGCCGTACTTATTTTCGCGTTGGTAATCACCATCGGCATTCTGTTGGGAAAAGTCAAAATCGGAGGCATTTCGCTGGGTGTCACGTGGATACTGTTCGTCGGCATCCTGTTCAGCCATTTCGGGATGACCGTCAACGGTGAAGTGAGGCACTTCGTGCAGGAATTCGGACTGATCCTTTTCGTCTTTTCGATCGGACTGCAAGTCGGCCCGGGATTCTTCGCGTCGTTCAAGCACGGCGGAATCACCCTCGTGGGATGCGCCACGGCGATCGTCCTGCTGGGCGTCGCAACGGCCTATGTCATCCACGTCGTGACCGGAACGCCCATTCCGACGATGGTCGGCATCCTCTCGGGCGCCGTGACCAACACCCCCGGACTGGGCGCCGCACAGCAGGCTTATGCCGACGCCTCGGGATTCAGCGATCCCAGCGTCGCGCTGGGCTACGCCGTGGCCTATCCGCTGGGTGTCGTGGGCATCATCTTCACGATGATCTTCATCCGCTATGCCCTGCGTGTGAAATTCGAAAAAGAGGACGAGGCGCTGGCCGCACTCTCCAAGGAGCAGAAATTCGCCGAGAAAGTCTCCGTGGAGTTCACCAACTCGATGCTCGACGGACGCACGGTGGGATACATGCGCGATCTGGTCAACCGTCAGTTCGTGATCTCGCGCATCAGACACACCGACGGGGAGATCACGATGGCCGACGCCGACAGCGTGCTCCGTCTGGGCGACAAGCTGTGGATCATCTGTCAGGCCGAGGATGTCGAAGCCGTCGTGGCCTTCTTCGGGCATCGCGTGGAGCTCACCGACGAGGACTGGGGCAACAACACGCCCAATGCCGAGCTGATCTCGCGGCGCATCCTGATCACCAAATCGTCGATCAACGGCAAGAAATTCTCCGATCTCCGCCTGCGGACCAAATACGGAATCACGATCACCCGCGTCAATCGCGCCGGCGTGGATCTGATCCCCTATCAGGGGCTCGAATTGCAGGTCGGCGACCGCGTGATGGTCGTGGGACCCGAGAAGGCCGTGACACAGGTGGCCGACGTGCTGGGCAACTCGCTCAAAAAGCTCAACCAGCCCAATCTGGTGACGATCTTTGTGGGCATCGCCCTCGGAGTGCTGCTGGGATCGATTCCCCTGATGAACGTTCCGCAGCCCGTGAAACTGGGCCTGGCGGGCGGTCCGCTGATCGTGGCGATCCTGATCGGACGCTTCGGAACCCACTTCCATCTGGTGACCTATACCACCATGAGCGCCAACCTCATGCTGCGCGAAATCGGCATCGCGCTGTTCCTCGCAGCCGTGGGAATCGGCGCCGGGGACGGATTCATCGAAGCTATTGCGGGAGGCGGTTACCGCTGGATCGGCTACGGCGTGATCATCACGGTCGTACCCCTGCTGATCGTCTCGCTCTTCGCGCGGCTGAAGCTGAAAATGAACTACTATACGCTCATGGGAATGATCGCCGGCGCGATGACCGATCCCCCGGCGCTGGCCTATGCCAACGCCACGGCCGGAAACGACATGCCCGCCGTGGGCTATTCGACGGTCTATCCCGTGGTGATGTTCCTGCGGGTCCTGACAGCGCAAATATTCATACTGTTCGCATTGTAACAAAAAGCGGCTCGGGCCGCTTTTTTTGTTCCTATAATTTTTTAATATTTCCATTATTTCCTATCTTTGTCCGGAAAGCATAATCCCAAACATAATTCAAGCTATGGCAAAAGCAGTCAACATCGCCCGTTCGCACCGGCTGGACGGCATCGGAGAGTACTATTTTTCGCGCCGTCTGCGCGAGATCGCCGAGATCGAAGCGGCAACGGGCCGCCAGATCGTAAAACTGGCCATGGGCAGCCCCGACCTGCCGCCCCACCACTCCGTGATCGACCGCCTTGCGAAAGAGGCGCAGCGTCCCGACGTGCACAAATACATGTCCTATCAGGGCGAACCCATCCTGCGAAAGGCTTTTGCCGACTGGTATAAGAAATGGTACCGCACGGAGCTCGATTTCAAATCGGAGGTGCTGCCCCTGATCGGTTCGAAGGAGGGTATCATGCATATCTGCATGACGTTCCTCAATAAGGGCGACAAGGTTCTCGTCCCGAACCCCGGCTACCCCACCTATTCGGCTGCCGTGCGTCTGGCAGGCGGCGAGATGCTGCCCTATGCGCTGAACAAGCAGACCAATTTCTACCCCGATTTCGACGCGATCGAAAAGGCCGGGCTCGACGGCGTGAAGATGATGCTCGTCAACTATCCCAACATGCCGACGGGACAGACGCCCTCGATGGAGCTGTTCCAGAAGATCGTCGATTTCGGCGCCAAACACAATATCCTGATCGTACACGACAATCCTTACAGCTTCATCCGCAACGCCGAACACCCGATCTCGATCATGGAGGCCGAGGGTGCGAAGGACGTGGCGCTGGAGATGAACTCGCTGTCGAAAGGCCACTCGATGGCCGGCTGGCGCGTAGGCGTCGTGGTGGGCAAAAAGGAGTGGATCGACTCGATCCTGACCTTCAAGTCGAACATGGACTCGGGTATGTTCTACCCCATTCAGGCTGCTGCCGCCACGGCGCTGTCGCTGGGTGAGGAGTGGTTCAAGGAGCTGAACGACATCTACTACGGCCGCGAGAAGCAGGCATACGAACTGCTCGACGCGCTGGGATGCCGCTACCGCAAGGGTCAGGCCGGCCTGTTCGTGTGGGCTGAGCTGCCCGAGGGCTACGAGGGCGACAGCTTCGCATTCTCGGACGAGGTGATGGAGAAGACCGACGTGTTCCTGACCCCCGGCGG
>ENA-UEQH01000739-UEQH01000739.1-human-gut-metagenome-genome-assembly--contig:-NODE-739-length-16231-cov-36.163737_pt1 | contig 16231 bp, 10 predicted proteins | sample MGYA00242945_ERZ507943 | MGnify/ENA primary metagenome ERZ507943 (study PRJEB26167, sample SAMN06115418) | human gut metagenome | host: Homo sapiens | place: China:Hubei | collected 2015-03-06... | reverse complement strand
GAAGAGCCCGACGTAATTTCTGCTTTCCACCAGCTGCAGAAGCTTCATCAGGAATTCCGCGCCATCGGTCCGGTAGCCAAAGACCTGCGCGAAGAAATCTGGAGCCGTTTCAAGGCTGCTTCTACGGTTGTCAACAAACGCCACCAGCAGCATTTTGAAGAGCTGAAAGAAAAAGAACAGAATAACCTGGACCAGAAGACGGTGATTTGCGAAATCGTGGAAGGTATGGAATATGACACCTTCACTACTTTTGCCGACTGGGAAGACAAGACCAATGAAATCCTTGCCCTTCAGGCCAAATGGAAAACCATCGGCTATGCTCCGCAAAAGATGAACGTCAAGATTTTCGAACGTTTCCGCGCTGCTTGCGATGAGTTCTTCCGCCGGAAAGCTGCTTTCTTCAAATCTGTGAAGGAAACAATGGCAGCCAACCTGGAAAAGAAAAAAGCGTTCTGCGAAAAGGCTGAAGCCCTGAAAGAAAGTACTGACTGGAAAGAAACGGCTGAAATCCTGACCAAGCTCCAGAAAGAATGGAAGACCATCGGTCCGGTTGCCAAAAAGCATTCAGATGCCGTATGGAAACGCTTCATCGGTGCCTGCGACTATTTCTTTGAACGGAAAAACAAGGCGACTTCTTCACAACGCTCGGAAGAAGTGGAAAACCTGGCAAAGAAAGAAGATGTCATTAAGCGTATGGCTACCCTGGAAGCTGCCGGAACTGCAGACGATGCAACTGCCGAACAAGTACGTGCCCTGATGAAAGAATGGAATGCCATCGGCTTCGTTCCTTTCAAGGAAAAAGACCGTCTGTATAAAGAATTCCATGCATTGGTAGACAAGCTGTTCGACCGCCTGCACCTGTCGGCTACTGAAAAACGCCTGAGCAGTGTACGCACTAACGGAAACAAGGAAGGAAATCTCTACCGCGACCGTGAACGCCTGGTTCGCACTTACGAAGGACTGAAAAACGACATCCAGACCTACGAAAACAACCTTGGCTTCCTGAATTCTTCTTCCAAGAAGGGAAATACACTGGTGGCTGACATCACACGCAAGATTGAGCGCCTGAAGAAAGACATGGAACTGGTGCTGAAGAAAATCAAGGACATTGATGAAAGCTTGAAAGACAAAGAATAAAAGCCTGTTTATTCAGGTTTGCAAGAGCCCCCATTTTCCCAGATAGAAGATGGGGGCTTTTTCTGTCGTTCCAAAAGCTAACATTATGTAAAAATATTCAGAATATTTTCAGTTTTCAGAGAAAAAGCTTAAATTAAACCCAAAATTAGAAAACGACATCCTACGACTAATACTTGTGAATAAAATCACAAAAACGACTACGACACCTACTATTCTTTTTGACACAAAAAACGACAGACTAAATATCATTTAAGAACACAGACTAAATTACTTTTCAGACTACTACAACGTACATAGGAACTAAACCCAAGCTAACCAGACAACTTAATTTCTAATCAAATACAATATGAAAAAAGTCAATTCACTGAAGTTTTGGCATGAACTGCTATTCATGCTGATGATGGTATCGTTTACTGCATGTGTAGACGACAATGAAGACACAGAGGCACCTTATCTGGAAGTCAATCCTGCTACCTTGACGTTTGAGAACGGTGGAGTTCAAACGCTGGAAATATCCACCAACCGCCAATGGAAGGCTACCGTAGAAGATGCGGACTGGATATCCCTTTCAAAGACACAAGGAGAAGGTTCTGACCAGATTCAAGTCAGTGTGCCTGAAGGTACCATTGGGGAAGCAAAAATCAACATCATCATGAGCAATCGCTCAGGTATCTTGAAAAGTGCGACTGTCAATGTGAAAACAGGTGCCGTAATAGAATCCAAGCTTATTTACAATGAAACGTTAGGAAATGCCGACGCTTCGCAGAAACCTTACATTTCTGATTATCAAGGATGGAACAAATCTGGAGACGGAGCGACATCTGTAGAATATGCTGGTGACAAAACCTCTATCCGCTCCTCAGGCCTAACAAATACGGATGCTTACGAAGGTGCATCCGGACCGAATGTGGTATTCTTTGGTACCGCTCCAGCTACCTTTGATATTAAGAAAATTAGTTTAGCAGAAGGACAAACCAATCTTAAGCTTACATTTGGAGCCAGCCGTTCCAAACAGAACGAAGACAAGAGTTATGACAATTCATTTACCCCTGAAACCTTCAAGGTTTTTGTAAGTTCTGACGGAACAAATAAGCAAGAAATCACTTATGAAAAAAATAATGGAGACGCCGACCATCCTTACTGGATTTTGGCAACTGCCAACTTTACGCTAAAGAAATCTGTATCTGAACTTTACATCCACTTCACTGCATCCGAAAGTTCTGTATTCCGTCTGGACGACATCAGTCTTTCTACCGGTTATGGAGGTCAGGAAGTAAACCTGGAAGAAGGAACTACCACTCCTCCTGAAGAAGGAAGCGGTACAGCTATCAATAAAATTATCAACCTGCAAAAAGGTGGACAGACGAAACTAACTGAAAATATGGAGTTTGAAGCCATCGTGTGCGGAGACCCTAAAGTTAACAATGCTTCTGCCGGTACACTGAACCTCATGACACCGGATGCAACAGCAGCCAACGAAGGTATTGTATTATACAATGGTGCATTGAATGAGCAAATTCAGACTAATTTCTCATTGGGAGACAAGGTGAAGGTGTCTCTAAAAGCTGACAAAGTAAAACTTGGAAACTACAACGGAATCACTCAAATCACAGACTGGGAAATTAGTGACGTAACCGTTATCAACAAGAACAATGCGGTAGTCCCCATTCAAACTACAACAGACAAATTGGCGAAATATGCGGGAATGCCTGCTACCATAAGTAATGTAACAATCAGTGAAGCAGGAGTCTGGGAAGCAAAGACCTATAATTTTGGTGACCTGACAGTCTATTTCAATAAAAATGCCACCTCCATTGTAGGACAGCCATACAAGGCTGGCACTGGTTCCATTACCGGTATTGTAACAGTTTTTAAAGAGAAAGCTCAGTTAATGCCACGTAATCTGGAGGACTTAAAGGACTTCGTATCGAATGTTCCTACAATCAATGTGAAGCCTGAAAATCTTTCATTTGCAAGCAGCGGAGGAGAAAAATCAGTAGAAGTGCAACTTGCAAACATAGAAGGAGAGATTACCGCGACCGGATTAGATGCTCAATATTTTACAGTTTCCGTATCAGGAAACACTGTTACTGTAAAAGCCAAAGAAAATGCAACCGCAAATGCAATAACTGGTCAACTTGTCATATCTTCTAAAAATACTCCTCAAGTTTCAGCAACTGTAGTAGTCACAATAGCTCCTCAAGTTCGTTATGAATTGATTGATAATATGGATAATCTCAGTGCTGGCAAGTATTTATTATCAGGATATATAGAAGAATATCGCGGCACAACATACACTCCATATTCCTATCAAATATGGACAGGTGAAATTACAAGTGGAAAGGACATTGATTTAATTACTAAATCATACGAATTTACCAATGAAATACTAAATCCCAAAGACGAAGCTATCTTTAACGAGGTGGAATTAATAAGTGTCCCCGACAAAGCAAACACTTATTACATTAAAACCGGCAACAAATACCTGTATAGTACCAGTGGAGCCAACAGAAAGTTAGGATTAACAGAAGACCCTGCAAATGCAGAGTGGGTATTCAGTAATCTTAATACTGTCAAGCCAGAAGCAAAAGGTATTACAGCGACCAACAACGGAGTATATATTGGTACAGCAGGAGCTGCATCAAACCACCTGCGTTCATACGGAAATACATCAAACTATGATCATGGCATGTATTTTTTCAAAAAGAAAAACTAACCTTAACCCGCTACAACCATGAGACTACGTTACATCACACTATTCATAGTGTCCATGCTTCTCTTTTCTTGTCACAAAGACGAAGAGAATAATAATCTTGTGGGAACAGCCCAATGGGAAGACACCGCTCCGGTTTCTTCCCAGAAGGGGAATACCACCATACAGCTGCAAGGTAATCCGGGAACCCAATGGTACGCCCACATCACGGAAGGAGAAGAATGGTGTTCGTTTGCCCTGTCAAGTGCGACTTCTGACAAAGAAGGCACCTTGATTGACGGAATCACCGTGCTGTATGTGTATTTCACAGAAAACACCGGCGAAGAGGCCAGAAATGCCCGCATCTCCATTAAAATAGGAAATGGGGAAACAACGACATTGACACTTACCCAAGACGGTCAGAAAAAATCTCCCGGAACAGAGCCTGGAACTGGCACAAAGCCGCAGTCTGCAAATGCCTGGGCCGAGATTCCTGCTTATAAGGAAAACCCGAGCTACCAGTATGTGACACACCTTACCGAGTTAAACGGAACAGCTGTGCGTAACTATTCCATCTGCTACGACAAATCGCATAAAACGGCTTTGTGGGTGGCCTATCCTCTGCATAAATGCTATCTGGGTAGTTTAGACCGAACCGATGAATGGATATATGACCCGGAAATAGGCAACGAATATCAGATTTATGTGAAAAAGGCCTACAAGGAATATCCCACATACGACCGGGGACACCAGATTCCATCGGCCGACAGAACTTTTACCCGGGATATGAATGCACAGACATTCTATTTTACCAACCAGACACCACAAATCGGCCAAAAGCTTAATCAGGGCATCTGGCAAAAGTTGGAAGAGGTCATCAGAAAGAACTATACCTGCTCGGATACTCTTTACGTAGTGACAGGAGCTTATTTTGCCAACTCTAATACAAAAGCCACCGATAACAACGGGGTGAAAGTAGACGTACCGACACACTATTTTAAAGTCTTGCTAAGAACCAAATCCGGCATGACAGGCAAATGGGTAAACCAATGTGAAGCCTCAGACCTCCAAGCCATCGGTTTCTGGCTGGAAAACAAAGCTTACAGTGAAACGAAGGTTACAAAAGCCATTTGCAAGAAGGTTTCAGAAATTGAAAACCTGACCGGATTTACATTCTTCCCCGGTATTCCTGCCGAAGTAAAGAATGACTTCAATGCAATAGACTGGAACCTAAATTAAAATGAACGAAGTATGAAACACTTATTTACTATCTTACTTACTTTATTTTCGTTCTATGCGTCAGGATATGCACAAAAGCCTTTCAAGGTAGTATTCTATAACCTGGAAAACTTCTTTGACCTGGAAAATGATCCCGACGTATTGGATGATGAATTTACCCCTGAAGGCCCTAAAAAATGGACCAAGGATAAATATGACAAGAAACTCAGTAATATTGAAAAGGTATTTTTCGACATTGCCGCCATCAACAAAGACTATCCTGCCGTAATCGGCGTGTGCGAAATAGAGAACCGCAACGTGCTGGAGGATATTGTGGCTACCAAAAAGCTTTCGCCTGCCAACTACCGGATTGTACATTATGACTCTCCGGAATTGCGTGGAGTGGACGCTGCATTCATGTACAGACCGGATGTACTGAAACTGGAAGGCTCCAAGGCCATACGTACGGTCATCCCTTCTCTTCCCGATTTTAAAACCAGAGACATTGTCACCATGTGGGGCAAGATTGACCAGGAGGATTTCTTCTTTATGGTAGCTCACTGGCCTTCACGGTTAGGAGGAAAAGAAGCTTCTGCATTCAGACGTATTGCCGTAGGAAACCAGATGCGGCACATTGCCGATTCGGTAAGAGCCCTCCGGCCTTCGACCAAAGTCGTCATGATGGGAGACTTTAACGATGACCCGACGGATGAAAGCATATCCGGAGAAAAGGGAATAGGAGCCAAAATCAAGGTGAAAGAGATTACTCCCGCAGACTATTATGCACCTTTTGCCGCTTTACTAAAAGCCGGTTATGGCACGTTAGCCTACGGAGACGCCTGGAACATCTTTGACAACATCGTAGTCAGTGGTAACCTGATAAATGAGGACAAAGACCAGCTCAAACTGAAAAAAGCCGATAATTCAAAATTCTACGGTCACATTTTCAAACGCCATTATATGGTACAGAAAGAGGGACAGTTCAAAGGCTATCCTCTACGAACGTATGTGGGCAATAACTTCCAGGGAGGATTCAGCGACCACTTCCCCGTGTATATCTATATAGGCAAGTAACATTAAATCTATATCTTATGAAACTGAAAACATTATTGATATTGCTGATTTCGATGCTGAGCCTCAGCGCTTTCTCTCAAACCGGAGGGGGCATAAAAGGTGTCGTCGTATCACGCACTACCCGGGCCACGATAGACAAAGTAAACATCGTGCTGACACCGGGTGACCGCACTGCTGTCACCAACGAACAAGGTGAGTTCTTATTTGAAACGGTAGCTCCGGGTGAATATGAACTGCATTTTGAAACAGCCGAATTTGAAGACCTGACTCTTCCCGTCAGAGTGGGGAAAAACATGCGCGAGCTGAAGGTTATCATGATTCCGGCCAACCGTTCCCAGGCGATGGACGATGCCATCTTCGCAGAGTTTGACACTGAAACAATGGAAGACGCACAGTCCCTGCCTACCTCTCTCTCCGCCTCAAAAGATGTATTCAACAACATCGCCTCCTATCAGTTCAGTGAAATGCGGTTTAACGTCAGAGGATATGACTCACAATTCTCAGATGTGTACATGAACGGTATCCAGCTGAACGATGCCATGACCGGTTATACCCCCTGGTCTTTGTGGAGCGGCCTCAACGATGCTACCCGAAATCAGGAAGTTACTACCGGACTGCAAATGGGAGAAATGGGAATTGGCGGTATTGGTGGAGTAACGAACATCAATACACGTCCTTCACAAATGAGAAAAGGGTTCAGAGCCAGCCTGGTGAACTCTAATTCCATGTACCGTTTCAGAGGTATGCTTACGTATGCATCGGGCGTGCAGGACAACGGATGGTCGTATGCGTTCTCCATATCTACGCGACAAGGAAACAATGCGTACGTCAACGGAGTTTACTACAATGCCTTCGGCTATTTTGCTGCCGTGGAAAAACAGTTCAATGCGCAGCACAGACTGAGCCTGACCTTACTGGGAGCTCCTACAGAAAGAGGTGCACAACAGGCATCCACTCAGGAGGCATACGATCTGGTGGGAAACAATTACTACAATCCAAACTGGGGATGGCAAGCTGGCAAACGACGCAATGCCAGGGTACGCGATTACCATGAACCGCTTGCATTGTTGAATTACACCTTCGACATTACTGACCGAACCCAGCTTAACCTTGCCACTTCACTGCGATTCGGAAAGAACGGTTACTCTGCACTGACATGGTACGGAGGTCCCGACCCAAGACCTGATTATTACCGCTATCTGCCAAGTTACTACCAGGGTACGACTACAGGTGCATGGCTTGAAGAAGCATGGTTGTCGAACACCGACAACATACGGCACATCAACTGGGACAATCTGTACATGATCAACCGTAATCAGCCGGTCAACCCTAATTATGGCGATGGTCACCGTTCCATCAACATGGTAGAAGAACGACATACCGACCAGATGGACTGGAACTTCTACACGCAGTTCTCACATTTGTTCAAGGACAACAGCAAGCTGAACGGAGGCATGAATATCAGACGCAACCGGACAGAATACTACAGCAAAGTGAAAGACCTGTTAGGAGGTGACTACTGGGTAGATATTGACAAGTTCGCGGAAAGAGACCTCGGAATTGACATCATTTCGTATCAGAACAATATGGACTATTACGAAAAATACGGTAAGGCACCTATCGTACGCGAAGGCGACAAATACAGCTATGACTATTACGGAAATGTGTTCAACACGAGAGGATGGCTGCAGTATGATTTCAACCTTCTACACAACCTTCAGGTAAAATTAGGAGGAGAAATTGGATACGCTTTCTTGTGGCGCGACGGTATCTGGAAAAAAGGATTGTTCATGGACAATTCGCAAGGAAACTCTCAAACCTTGAATTACCTTACTTATAAGGCCAAGGCAAACTTCAGGTATGTGCTTTCATCGGCCCATAACTTCGAAGCCAATATCATTTACATGCAGGATGCACCTTCGTTCCAGTCGGCATTCGTATCTCCACGTACCCGCAACGACGTAACACCTGGTGTGGAAGCAGAAAAGATATTCGGAGTAGACGCATCCTACAACCTGCGTATCGGTGACTTCAAGGCACGTATCTCAGGTTACTACACCACCTTCAAGGACCAGACCAAAGTCATTTCCTACTACGATGACGTAGAAGCTACGTTCTCCAACTTTGCCATGAGCGGAATCAACAAACAGCACTTCGGACTGGAAGTGGCTGCCTCCATCCCTCTTTATGAAGGACTGGCATTGAAAGGAGCACTCAGCTGGGGACAGTACACTTACTCTAACAATCCTAACTACGTGCAGATTCAGGACAACAGTGCAGCTATCATCAACCAGGGAAAGGTGTATTGGAAAAACAAACGGGTGGAAAGCACTCCTCAAACAGCGGCTAACATCGGATTGTCATACCGCAGCAGAAACAACTGGTTCTTGTCGCTCGACATGAATTACTACAACAACATGTACTTGTCCATGAGTCCGCTTTACCGTACGGATGCCGTACTGACAAAGCCCATGCTTGAAAATCCGGAAATGCTCAACGCAATCAGAGGTCAGGAGAAGTTTGATGCAGCATACGTCATGAATGCCAGCATCGGAAAGAACTGGTACATAAACCGTGCCTACACACTCGGATTCAGCCTGAGCGTAGACAATCTGCTCAACAACCAGGGTATTAAAACCGGAGGTTACGAACAAATCCGTCTGCTCAAGAACAAAGAGGAAAGTACGCTTACGTATGAACCGTTTGATGCCAAATATTTCTACATGTTCGGTACGAATTATTACCTGAACGTATATTTCCGTTTCTAATACTACTAAACCAAAGATAATCATGAAATATAAATTATTGATTTACGGAATAATGGCAGCCATGGCATTCTGCACCACCAGCTGCTACAGTGATTTTGACGAACCGGCTCCAGCCAAGGTCTGGACTGATGCTGACTTTACAGCCGATGGGGGTGAAATCATTACCATAAAAGCACTTAAAGACATGTGTGCCGGTGTAGGGCTGGCCCAATACAAGGAGATTACCGACAACTATATCATAAAAGGAAAGGTAATATCCAGCGACCAGGCCGGGAATGTATATAAATCGGTATATATAGACGATGGTACAGCGGGCATCGAATTGAAGCTCATGGTAAGCAACTACGTGTACTATCAGGTGGGACAAACTCTCTATGTAAAATTAAAAGGACTCGCAATAGGTAATTACAGATATATGCTCAGCGTAGGAGGCATCCCCAGCGAAAAAGACATTGCCAAGAACTATGCAAACCGGAACCTTGACACCCAAGTAGAAAGAGATGCACACATCTTTATGGGAGAGCTCGGACAGCTCACGGAAGAAAACCTGCCTGTCATCACCCGGGAAAATTACAAAACGGCATTGACTGATGAGTATCTGGGGCGCCTCGTCCGCTTTGAGGGACTGACCTATAAGGAAGGTAACTTTGACGGTGACCGTTACCCGCAATACCTGGAAACGGTTTACCTCAACAATGCCACTGAGGCAACCTACACGAACAAATATTTCAAAGATGAAGGCCTGACTCCTACCTATGCCTATAACTATCAGAACCAAAGGTATTACGGGTCTTCTCTGTTCACCTATGACGCTACAGACGAAACGGACAAAAAAGGTAATCTGATTGTACGCGTAAGCGGATATGCAAATTTTGCATTGGATGCCCTTCCTCAAAATGGAGCTACAGGAGCCATCACAGCCATCTACACGAAGTATTCTTCCAAATCAGGAGGATATATTAAGTATCAGTTACTTGTCAACAAGCGTTCAGACATAGAATTCTAACATAAAAGCAACCGCCTACCTATTCAGGAATGGCGGTTGCTTTTTTTATTTTTGCAAGTAAAAAACTACTGCGCAGTAGTTCCTCCGTTACCTCGTAGTAACAGACCGACTACTACGTAGTAATTCATTCATTACCCCGTAGTAAAATTTCCTCCAAATCTTCCGGCACATAAACCTTACCACTAAACTGAGAAGCTGCTTCTGCTGTATAACGCTCTTTACGGGTAGCCAGTGTCTTGTCTTCCGTGTGGTACAGTAGCAGATTCTTCACTCCAAGCTGAGCTGCTAACCGTCCGGCATCCAAAGCCGTGCTATGATGCTTCTCGTAGGGCTTGAACCGTTCCCGGTCTTCATACAAGCAGAACGCCTCACACAGTAGCCAGTCGGCTCCTTCCACATACATCTGGTTGCATGCATTATAGGGTTCATCCCCCAGACAAACCAGCGATTGCCCGTCGGGAAGACAGGTACGGAAACCAAACTGTTTCTCCTTTGTAGAAGCGATGTCAAAGCATTCCACTTCCAGACCAATGGCCTGAAATTTCTCTCCGCTCTTCACCTCACACAACAGTATCTCTTCTCCTAAACGGGCCACAATCTTCTTGGGTAAAGTCATCCGGCAAATCCAGTCGAGCACCTGTACCACCTTGTCATGCCCATATATACGTAGTTCGCCCTGGTACTCTCCCTTCTGAATAGCCTGAGCCACCATGCGAATCATCCATATCACACCCAATATATGGTCGGTGTGTGCATGGGTCACAAATATCTCATGAATGCCCGACAACGGGATATGTGTCTTCTGCAACTGCGACAGAATGCCGTTGCCTCCTCCGGCATCCACTAAAAAGTATTTATCCTCCCGGCAGAAGGCAAAACAGGTATTGTAGCAGGCTACGGTGGCCGCATTTCCCGTACCCAGCATAATAAGCTTCATCGAATTTTCCATACAATGTATCCTTTAAAACACAGGACAAAGATACAAATTTCCTACTTTTATTTTTTTAACACATAAGGATTCTTACCACTATCCCCTTCTTTCCTCAAAATAAGGCACCGAGATTCCAACGTAAACATAAAATACAATAAGTCCCTTGCAGGAGACTTTTCCTATTCTTCACGTAAGATATTGAAAATTCGATTTTTCGGGTTGTTGTACTTTTGCCAATAAGCTTGCACGGGAAATTACCTTTTATACATATTGTATGAACTACAAAAACATCGCATCACGATATTGTATCAAATAAGATATTTACTCTATTGAACAATAAGGTTTTACAACCCACAAAACTCCTATTGCATATATCAATAAAAAAAACGTCCTTTGCGGTGTAGACAGAAAAATGCTTATGGAATACACTGAACAATTAGCCAATAATCACATCTCAGTAGACTGCGTGGTCATCGGATTCGATGGAGAGAAACTAAAGGTGTTGCTCGTAAAAAGAATGGGGGAAGAAAGTGGAGAAGTTTTCCATGATATGAAACTCCCCGGAAGCCTTATCTACATGGATGAGGACTTGGATGATGCAGCCAAACGAGTGCTTCGTGATTTGACTGGACTCAAGAACGTAGACCTGATGCAGTTCAAGGCTTTCGGTTCAAAAGACCGTACCAAGAATCCCAAAGATGTTCACTGGCTGGAAAGAGCCGAAAAGGCCAAAGTGGAACGAATCGTGACCATCGCCTACTTTGCCATGGTAAAAATAGACAAGACTCTCAACAAGAACCTGGATGAATACAAGGCAGAATGGGTGGCACTGGAAGAAGTGAAGGACTTGGCATTCGATCACAATCTGATCATTGCAGAAGCCATGAAGTTTATCCGGCAGCACATCGAATTCAACCCGTCGTGCATCTTCGAACTGCTTCCACGGAAATTTACTGCTCTGCAACTGCGAATGCTGTATGAGGTGATTTACGGCAAGGCATTGGATGTACGCAACTTCCATAAGAAGATTTCCATGATGGAATACATCGTACCGACGGAAGAATACGAACAGGGAGTATCTCACCGGGCCGCAAGGTATTATCGGTTTGACCGGAAAATCTACAACAAAACAAGAAGATAATTTTAAAAGACTATATAACGATGTACGTATTAGGTTATGACATAGGAAGCTCGTCAGTAAAGGCGAGTCTGGTCAATGTAGAAAGTGGAAAATGTGCAGCATCTGCCTTTTTCCCGAAAACAGAAGCGCCTATCCTCGCTGTCAAACAGGGATGGGCTGAACAGGACCCGCAGAGCTGGTGGGATAATTTGAAACTGGCTACACAAGCCGTTCTCACCGCTTCTGGTGCAAAAGCAGAAGAAATCAAGGCCATCGGTATTTCTTATCAGATGCACGGTCTGGTCTGCGTGGACAAGAACCAGCAGGTGCTACGTCCTTCTATTATATGGTGTGACTCCAGAGCTGTACCTTACGGTCAGAAGGCATTTCAGACATTGGGAGAAGCGCAGTGCTTGTCACATTTGTTGAACTCACCGGGCAACTTCACGGCTTCCAAACTGGCTTGGGTAAAGGAAAATGAGCCGGAGGTTTATGAACGTATCTATAAGGTGATGCTTCCGGGTGACTATATCGCCATGCGACTGACTGGAGAAATCTGTACCACTGTTTCCGGCTTGTCGGAAGGTATGTTCTGGGATTTCAAGGAAAACAAGGTAGCTGATTTCTTACTGGATTATTACGGTATTGATGCATCCTTGCTGGCTGACATCCGTCCGACTTTCTCTGAACAGGGTAAAGTAACGGAAAAAGTAGCTGCCGAGTTAGGACTGAAAGCCGGTACTCCGGTAACTTACCGCGCCGGTGACCAACCGAACAACGCTCTTTCGCTGAATGTATTCAATCCGGGTGAAATTGCTTCTACAGCTGGAACTTCCGGAGTAGTATACGGAGTGAACGGTAGTGTCAACTATGACCCGCAGTCACGCGTCAACACATTTGCACACGTCAACCACACTGCTTCACAGACCCGTCTGGGCGTATTGCTCTGCATCAACGGTACGGGCATCCTCAATTCGTGGATGAAACGCACATTGGCTTCCGACCTCAGTTATGCAGAAATGAACGAGGTTGCCGCTCAGGCTCCTATCGGCGCTGCCGGCATCAGTATCCTTCCGTTTGGCAACGGAGCTGAACGTATGTTGCAGAACCAGGAAACCGGATGTTCCGTTCAGGGTGTCAACTTCAACTTGCATAACCGCAGCCACCTGCTTCGTGCCGCTCAGGAAGGTATTGTATTCTCCTTCCGCTACGGTATCGACATCATGAAGGGTATGGGAATGGATGTACGGAAGATTCACGCCGGACATGCCAACATGTTCCTGAGTCCGCTGTTCCGCGACACGCTGGCCGGAGTCACAGGTGCTACCATCGAACTCTATGACACCGACGGTTCAGTAGGAGCTGCCAAGGGAGCCGGAATGGGTGCAGGCATCTACCGCGACAATGTGGAAGCTTTTGCCACTCTCGACAAACTGGCTGTCATCGAACCGAAGGCTGCCGACGAAACCGCATACGCCGACGCATACGCACGTTGGAAAGAATGTCTCGAAAAATCAACAAACAATTAAATATAACAATTCATTAACTTATAAAACAAAGATATTATGGCAACAAAAGAGTACTTTCCGGGTATTGGAAAAATCAAATTTGAAGGTGTAGAGAGCAAAAACCCGATGGCTTTCCGTTATTATGATGCAGAAAAAGTCATTCTGGGCAAACCGATGAAAGAATGGTTGAAATTCGCTATGGCATGGTGGCACACATTGTGCGCTGAAGGTGGCGACCAGTTCGGTGGCGGAACAAAGAGCTTCCCATGGAAAGGAAATCCTGACAAAGTACAGGCTGCAAAAGATAAAGTAGATGCAGGTTTTGAATTCATGCAGAAAATCGGTATCGAATACTACTGCTTCCACGATGTAGACTTGTGCGACGAAGCAGCTACTATCGAAGAATACGAAGCTAACTTGAAAGAAGTAGTAGCTTACCTGAAACAGAAACAGGCTGAAACTGGTATCAAACTGTTGTGGGGTACTGCTAACGTATTCGGTCATGCACGTTATATGAACGGTGCTGCTACTAACCCTGACTTTGATGTAGTAGCTCGTGCTGCCGTACAGATTAAGAACGCTATCGATGCTACTATCGAACTGGGTGGTACAAACTACGTATTCTGGGGTGGTCGTGAAGGTTACATGTCACTGCTGAACACTGATCAGAAACGTGAAAAAGAACACTTGGCTCAGATGTTGAAACTGGCTCGTGACTATGCACGCAGCAAAGGTTTCCAGGGCACTTTCCTGATTGAACCGAAACCGATGGAACCAAGCAAGCACCAGTACGACGTAGATACTGAAACTGTTATCGGCTTCCTGAAAGCACACGGTCTGGACAAAGACTTCAAGGTAAATATCGAAGTAAACCACGCTACTTTGGCTGGTCACACATTTGAACACGAACTGGCAGTAGCTGTAGACAACAACATGCTGGGTTCTATCGATGCTAACCGTGGTGACTACCAGAACGGATGGGATACTGACCAGTTCCCTATCGACAACTATGAACTGATTCAGGCTATGATGCAGATTATCCGTGGTGGTGGTCTGGGCAACGGCGGTACAAACTTCGATGCGAAGACTCGTCGTAACTCTACTGATCTGGAAGACATCTTCATCGCTCACATCGCTGGTATGGATGCCATGGCACGTGCTTTGGAAAATGCAGCACGTCTGCTGGAAGAATCTCCTTACAAGAAAATGCTGGCTGACCGCTACGCTTCATTCGACAACGGAAAAGGTAAAGAATTTGAAGAAGGCAAGCTGACACTGGAAGATGTAGTAGCTTATGCTAAGACTGTAGGTGAACCGAAACAGACCAGTGGCAAACAAGAATTGTACGAAGCTATTGTAAATATGTATTGCTAATACGCTGATTTGTCAGTATCCGACCGGCATGTCCGTCGGCGAAAGTCTCTTTCCCGACCGGGTATGCCGGTTTTTTATTTCTCTAAAAACCTATAATCATGAATTACACAGAAAAAGGAAGCAGAAGTTATCTGTTTTCCATCGTACTGGTAGCCGTTTTAGGAGGATTGCTGTTCGGCTACGATACCGCTGTTATTTCAGGTGCGGAAAAAGGTCTTCAGGCCTTCTTCATGGGAGCAGACGACTTTGTTTACACTGACTCCTGGCATGGAATAACCTCTTCAAGTGCCCTTTTAGGCTGTATTATCGGTAGTGCTTTATCAGGCTTTTTTGCTTCCCGTTTCGGAAGAAAGCTCTCTTTACTGATGGCCGGCGTCATGTTCTTTTTATCTGCTTTAGGCTCATACTATCCGGAATTTTTGATATTTCCGTACGGAGAACCCTCCTATTCGCTTCTGTTGGCGTTCAATTTTTACCGCGTCATAGGCGGTGTAGGTGTGGGACTGGCTTCTGCCATCTGCCCGATGTATATCGCTGAAATCGCCCCGAGCAGTATCCGAGGTACATTAGTTTCCTGGAACCAGTTTGCCATCATCTTCGGTCAGCTGGTAGTCTATTTTGTCAACTTCCTCATCTTAGGAGATCACCTGAATCCGGTAGTAGAAATAGTGGATGGCGTCAACCGCATCATGAATCCGGAAGCTGCTGCCTGGAGTATTGAAACCGGATGGCGACTGATGTTTGTCAGTGAGGCCGTTCCTGCCGGATTGTTTACCCTTTTAGTTTTGTTCGTTCCGGAAACACCTCGCTACCTGGCCATGACCGGTCGTGACGAAAAAGCCCTGTTTGTATTAAGCCGCATCAACGGTCTGTCACAGGGAAAAGAGATTCTACAGGAAATCAAGGCTACTGCCCATGAAAAGACAGAAAAACTGTTCACTTACGGCTGGATGGTTATTTTTATCGGCATCATGCTGAGTGTATTCCAGCAGGCAGTAGGTATTAACGCCGTACTTTATTTTGCACCGCGTATTTTCGAAAGCATGGGCATGGGCAATCCGATGGTACAAACGGTATTCATGGGAATTGTCAACATCCTGTTCACTTTGTTAGCTGTCTTTACTGTAGAAAAGTGGGGACGCAAGCCTCTGCTCATTTACGGTTCCATTGGTATGGCCATCGGTGCACTCGGAGTAGCCCTCAGCAATGCCGTGACTGGCATCAGCCCTATGGTACCCGTCATCAGCATCATGGTCTACAGTGCATCGTTCATGTTCAGCTGGGGTCCCATCTGCTGGGTACTCATCGCCGAAATATTCCCTAACACCATCCCGGAGAGGTAATTCTCATAGAGCTTTCGTATTTTATTGGCTTCATCCTCTTTAATCGTGGCGCAGCCGTTT
>ENA-UEQH01000737-UEQH01000737.1-human-gut-metagenome-genome-assembly--contig:-NODE-737-length-16338-cov-40.466084_pt1 | contig 16338 bp, 15 predicted proteins | sample MGYA00242945_ERZ507943 | MGnify/ENA primary metagenome ERZ507943 (study PRJEB26167, sample SAMN06115418) | human gut metagenome | host: Homo sapiens | place: China:Hubei | collected 2015-03-06... | reverse complement strand
GTATGCTTCCAGTGCTCTTCCGGCGCAATCTGCTTAGGGCGATAAGGATGTTATCATTCAGGATCTGCCCGGTATCTACTCGCTGTCTCCGTACACGCTGGAAGAAGTGGTTTCCCGTACTTATCTGGTCAAGGAGAAGCCCGATGCCATCCTGAACATCATCGATGGTACCAACATTGAGCGTAACCTGTATCTGTCCACACAGGTTCTGGAACTCGGTATTCCAGTGATCATGGCGGTTAACATGATGGATATCGTTGAAAAATCCGGCGATAAGATCTATGTTGACAAACTGAGCAAAAAGATCGGCTGTGAGGTAGTTGAGATTTCCGCACTGAAAGGTACCGGAATCCAGAAAGCAGCAGAAAAAGCTGTCGCTCTGGCACAGAAAAACAAAACTTCCATTCCGGTTCATGAATTTACAAAAGATGCAGAGGACATCATTGAAAGAGTAGAAGACAAACTGGTCGGTGTTGTACCGGATGCACAGAGAAGATTCTTTGCGATCAAACTTCTGGAAAAAGATGATAAGATCAATGAAATGATGACAAACGTTCCGGATGTATCCGCAGAGATCAAAGAGATGGAAGACAAATTTGATGATGATACCGAGAGTGTTATCACAAATGAGAGATATGTATACATTTCTTCTATCATTGGCGAATGTGTGACAAAGAACACCAAAGAAAAACTGACAACTTCTGATAAGATTGACCGCATCGTGACAAACAGATGGGCAGCGTTACCAATTTTTGCAGTAGTGATGTTCATTGTATATTATGTATCTGTTACAACCGTTGGAGCACTGCTGACAGACTGGACAAACGACACACTGTTTGGAGAATGGATCATTCCTGGAGCACAGAGCTTCTTTGAAGGAATCGGATGTGCAGAATGGCTGACAGGACTCATCGTAGATGGTGTGATCTCCGGTGTCGGTGCAGTTCTTGGTTTCGTACCACAGATGTTAGTATTATTTATTTTCCTTGCTTTCTTAGAGAGCTGCGGATATATGGCACGTGTTGCATTCATCATGGACCGTATCTTCCGTAAATTTGGTCTTTCCGGAAAATCCTTCATTCCGATGCTGATCGGCAGCGGATGTGGTGTTCCTGGTATTATGGCATCCCGTACCATCGAGAATGACCGTGACCGTAAAATGACCATTATGACAACAACTTTTGTTCCTTGTGGAGCAAAGCTTCCAATTATCGCCATGATCGCAGGTGCGCTGTTCGGCGGTTCTTCTCTGGTGGCTGTCTCCGCTTACTTCATCGGCATGGCTGCCATCATCTGCTCCGGCATCATCCTGAAGAAGACCAAGGCCTTTGCAGGTGACCCCGCTCCCTTCGTCATGGAGCTGCCCGCATACCACATCCCTGCCTGGGGCAATGTCTTCCGTGCTACCTGGGAGCGCGGCTGGTCCTTCATCAAGCGTGCCGGTTCCGTCATTCTGGCTGCTACCGTCGTCCTGTGGTTCCTGCAGGGCTTCGGCTTCGAGAACGGCGCCTTCGGCATGGTCGAGGATCAGGACAACTCCGTCCTGGCTGCTATCGCAACCAAAGTCGCTTGGATCTTCGCGCCTCTGGGCTTCGGCAACTGGAAGGCTACCGTCGCTTCTGTCTCCGGCCTGATCGCAAAGGAGAACGTCGTCGGCACCTTCGGCGTCCTGTATCACTTCGGCGGCGAGGAGCTGTCTGAGAACGGCGACGAGATCTGGAGCCTCGTTGCTGCTGATTACACCGCTCTGAGCGCTTACGCATTCATGATCTTCAACCTGCTGTGCGCTCCCTGCTTCGCTGCTATGGGTGCGATCAAGCGTGAGATGAACAACGGCAAGTGGACGGCATTCGCTATCGGCTATATGTGCGCACTGGCCTACTGCTCCGCTCTGGTCGTGTACCAGCTGGGCGGCCTCATCACCGGTGAGGTCGGCTTCAACTTCTTCACCATCGTGGCTGCTGTCATCCTGGTGGCCTTCATCTACCTGATGGTACGTCCCAACAAGTATGTGAACGACAACGAAGTCAAGATCGACGTTTCCAAGATCAAGTAAAAACTTCTCAAAACGCGCTGAAAGGAGTGCATTGTTATGATGGAGTTCCTGGCTGCTAATTTCAATCTGCCGACGATCATCGTCGGAGCCATCGTGTTTGGCGGTGTAGGCTGGATCACCTGGCACTCTCATAAGCATGGCGGCTGCAGTGGATGCAGCGGCGGCTGTGACGGCGGCTGCAGTGGAAACTGCAGCAGCTGCGGCGGTGGCTGCCACTGAGCGATCGCGTAGGAGAAGGGGGCGCGGGTCAAGGCTTTGGCCCGCGCCCCTTTTGTAAACCAAGAGTTCGTGTGATATAACGAAAAGAGAGTGATACGAGATGGAACTGACGCCAGCACACCTGCGGTACCTGCTCGCGATCTATGAGGTCTCGCAGACCCATCTTGACATCAGCTCCCGCAGCATCGCCGAGAAGCTGGGCGTGACCAAACCCTCGGTGGTGCGGGTGCTGAACCTGCTGATGGAGCGGGGGATGATCGTCAAGGAGTATTACGGCAAGATCTACCTCACCGACCGGGGCATCTTCGTGGCCCGGGAGGTCAAAAAGCAGCTGGACGAAGTGCTCGCGCACTTCCCACCGGTGGAGGAAGAGCTGACCGATGAGGAGCGGTTCACCGCCGCCCTCGCCCTGACGGCGGCCCTGCCGGAACGGGTGTTCACCGGCCGGTACGATCAGATGATGGGCGCAGAGGAAGCGCCCTCTGCCGCAGGCTGATGTCTTGAAATGCAAAAGAACCGGACTCTGCGGAGTCCGGTTCTTTTCGTATGCGGGTCCTCAGACCAGATAGCCCTCGAAGCAGTGGAGGTCTTCGGTCTTGACGATGCCTTCGAGGTAGAGGCCGTCTTCGCGGTACTCCTCGAGCTGGACGCTGCCGCGCTCCCGCATGGGGGCAGCGAGGCCCAGCTTATCGTAGGGCAGGAGAATGCGGATGGTGTGGACGCGGTCGCTGAGGGTCTCGTCCAGCTTGGCCAGCAGCTTGTCGAGGCCGTAGCCGGTCTTGGCGCTGGTGAGCAGGATGTCGGGGTTGAAGCTCAGCGCGCCGGGCTTGTCGCACTTGTTGTAGACGGTCAGGCGGGGGATGTCGGCGCAGTCGAGGCCGTCCAACACTTCGTCGGTGACGGCCAGCTGCTCCTCCCGCTGTTCATCGCCGGCGTCGGCCACCCGGACGATGACGTCCGACCATGCGGCCTCTTCCAGCGTGGACTTGAATGCTTCCACCAGATTGTGGGGCAGACGGGAGACGAAGCCGACGGTGTCCACCAGCAGCACGGCCATGCCGCTGGGCAGGACGAGCTTCCGGCTGGTGGGGTCGAGGGTGGCAAAGAGCATATCGGCTTCGGCGACGCTGGGGCCGCAGAGGGCGTTCATCAGGCTGGATTTGCCCACATTGGTGTAGCCCACGAGGCTGACCACCGGCATTCCGGTCTTGGCGCGGGCTTTCCGGCTCTCGCCCCGGCGCTTTTCCATCTCGGCCAGCTTCTCAGCCAATGCGTCGATGCGGGCGTGGACGTGGCGGCGGTCAAGCTCAAGCTTCGTTTCACCGGCACCACGGCGGGCGCCACCGCCGCCGCCACCGCCGCCGCCCTGACGGCTCAGGCTTTCGCCCATGCCCTGCAGGCGGGGCAGACGGTAGCGCAGGAGGGCCAGCTCGGTCTGCAGCTTGCCTTCGTTGGTCACGGCACGGCTGCGGAAGATCTCGAGGATGAGCATGGTGCGGTCGATGACCTCGAGGCCGCCGAGGGCCGTGGAGATGTTGCGGATCTGACTGCCGGTCAGCTCACCGTCGAAGACGGCGCACTCTGCCCCCAGCTCTGCTGCGGCCGCAGCGGCTTCTTCCAGCTTGCCGCTGCCCAGCACGATGCCGGTCTCAGGGGTCTGGCGCTTCTGGGTGACTTCGGCCACGGCCTCCATGTGGTTGGCCTCGCACAGCGCAGCCAGCTCGGCAAGGCTGCGCTCGCAGTCCCACAGGCCCTGGTCGAGGGCGAGAAGGATGACCTTCGTCGGGGGAGTTTCGACTAAAATATCGTAAAGTTCGCTCAAAATGATTCCTTTCTGTTAGTGGAGCCAACCTCTCAGTCTCGCTATCGCTCGACAGCTCCCCTACCAAGGGGAGCCTCTGGCGAAGAGAAAAAGCTCTACGAAATGCCAAGGCCTCCCCTCGATAGGGGAGGTGGCAGCGCGTCAGCGCTGACGGAGAGGTTGCTCCTTATAGTGTTCTCGCGTCAGGGCATAGCACTTGCAGGGGATCGCCGTACCGTCGAATTTGTGGTAGACGGCCTCGTGGTCATAGACAAAGCCTGCTTTCATCATGACTTTGCCGCTGGCGGGGTTCTCCACGGCGTGGGAGCAGGCAAGCCAATTACTGTCTGTATTCTTGAACCAGTATTCTACCAGGGCGTTCAGGGCCTCGGTGGTGCAGCCTTTGCCCCACCATGCTCTGCCGATGCAGTAGCCCGGCTCCCAGATGCCCTCGGAGAGGTCAAAACCCGGCCATTTATTTCGCTGTGCCGGTTCTCCCAGCAGGCTGTTGTAGAGGCTGATGGAGCCGAACACCTGTCCGGTGGCCTTTTCCACGATGGCCCACTGGTAGTAGTCCTCGTTGGGATAGAGCAGCGCCCATGCGCTCAGCAGCTCCTGCGTCTCGGCCACATCCTTGTGCGGCGTCCAGCGCAGCCAGCGGGTGACCTCCGGGTCGTTGGCCCAGTTTGTGTACATCATCGGGGCATCCGACGGCATAAGGCGGCGCAGAAGCAGCCGCGGCGTTTCGATCTCCTGTGTGCCGGCGTGGCGCATGATACATTCCTCCCAACCATTGTAAATATGCATAGAATAGCACAAAACCGGCTTCGACGCAAGCAAAATGGGCTGCTTCGGGGCAAAAATGCTTGACAAGTGCGCAAACTTCATTAAACTGAAGATGACTGCACAAAAATTCTCCCCGGCAAAGGGCCGGGGAGAATGCTCATGTTGGAAGAACATCCGCCCGCAGGATAGCCTGCCAGTCGCTGTGACCATACAGGAAGCGGAGGATGTGGACGGTCTGGGTGGAAGAGTCGATCCTATAGAACAGAAGATAATTCTGCACAGGGACAAAATGGAGCTGATGAGAGGCAAGAAGCGGCTCGTCGATCACCGGAAAGCGTCCGGGAAATGTTTCGAGCGAGTCGATGCTTGCAAGTGCATTCGCCAGCATCCGGCGAGCAGCCAGCGGATTTTGCAGTTGGTGAGCAATATAGTTTGCGGCAGAGTGCAGGTCGTGCTCGGCGGCGTGAGAGACATGAATCTTGTAGTTCATTCAAGCCCCCATTGCTTCGACAGCTCTTTGCGGACATCTTCCCAGGGGCGCGTTCTTCCCGCCGCCACGTCATCCAGACCTTCCTGCAATTTTGCGTACAAATCGAACCGGGCGGTCAGGGCCTCATAGGTCTCAATGCTCATCACGGCGAGATCGCCTTTTCCGTTTTTGGTGATGAACACCGGCTCGGCGTAGTCGTGGCAGAAGGTGGAGATCTCATTGTAGTTGTTGCGCAGGTCTGCGCTGGAACGAATCTTGGGCATCCAAAAGCACCTCACTTTCATACAAAAATTATACCTGAATTTCTTTATAAAATCAAGGAAAATAAAAAAGGAGAACCTTTCTATGACGGACATCCGAGAGTATCTTGCCCACAAGCCGCTTTTGTTCGACGGCGGCATGGGTACCTATTATAAAGCGGCACCGGGCGCGGACTGCGAAATGGCCAACCTCACCGACCCCGAGGGCGTGAAGAAGGTCCATGCGGAATATCTGGCCGCAGGCGCACAGGCCATCAAGACCAACACCTTCGGTCTGCCCCGGATGGCGGCGGCCCAGATGCCGGGCTGGGAAGAGCTGGCCGAGGCGGGCTGGAAGCTGGCCTGTGATGCCGCTGCGGAGAAGGACGCCGCCGTCTTTGCTGACCTCGGCCCGGCCCCGGACACTGAAGCTGCCCCGGCCAGCAGCGCCTACGGCCTTGTGGCGCAGCAGTTCGCCGCACTGGGTGCAAAGAACTTTCTGTTCGAGACGCTCAGCTCCGATGTGGGCATTGTGGAGGCGGTAAAGGCACTGCGTGTGGCCGTGCCGGACGCCTTTGTCATGGTGTCCTTCGCGGTGCTGCCGGACGGCTACACCCGCGAGGGTCTGCTGTTCCGCGACCTGCTGCGCCGGATGGAGGGCAGCGGCGTGGTGGACGCCGTGGGCCTGAACTGCGTCTCGGCCCCCGGCGCGATGAAGAAACTGGTGCAGGGCCTTGGCGAGACGCTGCTGCCCCTGTCGGTGATGCCCAACGCGGGCTATCCGGTGGTCACCCGGGCGCGAGTGCTGTATCAGGGCAAGCCCGCGTATTTTGCCCGGGAGATGGGGCAGATCGCCGCTGCGGGCGTCCGTATTTTGGGCGGCTGCTGCGGTACGACGCCCGCCCACATCGCGGCCCTGCGTGCAGAGCTGGATGCCCTGCCCCAGCAGACCGAAGCCGCTCCGGCAGCGAAGCTTTCCACCGGGACTGCACCGGCGGTGGAAAAAGATGATGCTTTCCTGCGGAAACTGAACGCAGGTGAGAAGGTCATCGCCATTGAACTGGATTCGCCCCGGGTGGCCGACCTGAGCGGCTATCTGGACGGCGCACGGCGGCTGCAGGCCGCAGGCGCTGACCTGCTGACCATCGCCGACTGCCCCATCGCACAGGCCCGGATGGATTCCTCCCTCGTGGCCTGCCGGGTACACCGGGAACTGGGAATGTGTGCTCTGCCCCACATGACCTGCCGCGACCGCAACCTCAACGCCACCAAGGCCCTTCTGCTGGGCCTTTACGCCGAGGGCGTGCGGGAGGTGCTGGCCATCACCGGCGACCCCATCCCCACCGCAGAGCGGGACGAGGTGAAGAATGTCTACCAGTTCAACTCCCGCAAGCTGGCCCAGTACATCGTCTCGCTGGCCGGGGAGGGCCGGGAGATGCCCTCGGCCATGACCGTCTTTGGTGCGCTGAACCTCAACGCCCGGAACTTTGACGTGGAGCTGCGCCGGGCTGTGGAAAAGCTGGAAAACGGGATGTCGGGCTTCCTGACCCAGCCGGTGCTGTCGGCACAGGCGGTGGAAAATCTCCGCAAGGCCCGTCAGACACTGGGCGAACGGGCTAAAATTCTGGCCGGCATCATGCCCGTGGTCAGCCAGCGGAACGCAATCTTTATGGAAAACGAGATCAACGGCATCCATGTGGCGGAGGACATCATCCAGCGCTTCGCGGGCCTCGACCGGGAGCAGGGCGAGGCGCTGGGCCTTGAGGTGTCGATGCAGATGGCCCGGGAGGCTCTGCCCTACGCCGACGGCTTCTATCTCATGACCCCCTTCAACCGTGTGGCCCTGATGGAGCGGCTCATTGCCCGGCTGAAAACGGAGCTTCTGGACGCGGAAGGGTGAGAAGAAAAAATCTGCCTGACGCAGGGAGCGAAGGCCCCGCACAAGGATGTGAAAATTTTGTTCCGATGAAAAAGAGATTGACAAAACGCACAAAAAACGCTATATTCTTTTTATAAATGCAAGGAAAAAGAGTGTGTGTCGTTTTCGCCATCCAGAGAGCCGGGGGCTGCTGAAAACCCGGTATGGCGGTGCGGCGTGCTGTCGCTTTTGAGCAGAGGCGGGGAAACAAGAGTAGTCGCCTCCGGGTCTGCCCCACGTTATCGGGGCATCAAGGGGCATACGGCAGAAAGCCGTGTGCAATTTGGGTGGTACCGCGGTTATATTACAGCCGTCCCATGGAACGCTCCGTGGGGCGGCTTTTTTCGTCCCACTCCAATTATTCATCTGGGAGGATACTATGAAAGAACTCGCAAAACAGTATGATCCGAGCCAGGTGGAAGACCGCATCTACCAGTTCTGGCTGGATGGCGGCTACTTCCACACCAAGGCCGACCCCGACAAAAAGCCCTACACCATCGTGATGCCCCCTCCGAACGTCACCGGCCAGCTCCACATGGGCCACGCCGTGGATAACACCATGCAGGACATCCTCATCCGCACCAAGCGGATGCAGGGCTATGCCGCCCTGTGGGTGCCTGGCACGGACCACGCTTCCATCGCTACGGAGGCCAAGGTCGTGGAGGCCATGCGTGCTGAGGGCCTGACCAAGGAAATGGTGGGCCGCGACGGCTTCCTGGAGCGCGCCTGGGCCTGGAAGACCAAGTACGGCAACCGCATCGTTAGCCAGCTCAAGAAGCTGGGCAGCAGCTGCGACTGGGAGCGTGAGCGCTTTACCATGGACGAGGGCTGCTCTGAGGCTGTCAAGGAAGTCTTTGTCCGCCTGTACGACAAGGGCCTCATCTACCGCGGCAACCGCATGGTCAACTGGTGCCCCCACTGCAACACCTCCATTTCCGACGCCGAGGTGGAGTATGAGGAAAAGGACGGCAGCTTCTGGCACCTGCTCTACCCGGTCAAGGAGACCGGCGAGATGCTGGAACTGGCTACCACCCGTCCCGAGACCATGCTGGGCGATACCGCCGTTGCCATCAACGGCGATGACCCCCGCTATGCTCATCTGCACGGCTGCCATGTCATCCTGCCCCTGCTGAACAAGGAGATCCCCATCGTCTGCGACGAGCACGCCGACATGACCAAGGGTACCGGTGTCGTGAAGATCACCCCGGCCCACGACCCCAACGACTTTGAGGTCGGCCTGCGCCATGACCTGCCCATCGTCCGCGTCTTCACCTACGACGGCCATATGACCGGTGCTGCCGACAAGGCTGCTGCCGATGCTCTGTTTGCCGCGGGCAAGAACACCGTCAACGAGCCTCATGTGCTGGACTGCGGCAAGTATGCCGGCATGACCACCCTCGAGGCCCGCAAGGCCATCCTCGCGGACCTGAAGGAGGGCGGCTTCCTGAAGGAGATCGAGCCTCTGAAGCACGAAGTCGGCACCTGCTACCGCTGCCACTCCACCATCGAGCCCATGGTGTCCAAGCAGTGGTTCGTCAAGATGGAGCCTCTGGCCAAGCCCGCCATCGAGAGCGTGGAGAAGGGCGACATCAAGTTCGTGCCGGAGCGCTTCACCAAGAACTATATGAACTGGATGAAGAACACCCGCGACTGGTGCATCAGCCGTCAGCTGTGGTGGGGCCACCAGATCCCGGCCTGGTACTGCGACGACTGCGGCGAGACTGTGGTCGCCAAGAGCGCACCCTGCACCTGCCCCAAGTGCGGCGGCACCAAGCTCACCCAGGACCCCGATACCCTCGACACCTGGTTCTCTTCCGCTCTGTGGCCCTTCAGCACTCTGGGCTGGCCCAATGAGGAGAGCGAAGACCTCAAGTATTTCTATCCCACCAACACCCTCGTCACCGGCTACGACATCATCGGCTTCTGGGTCAGCCGCATGATCTTCTCCGGTCTGGCTTACACCGGCAAGGCTCCCTTCGACACCGTCTGCATCCACGGCATCGTCCGTGACAGCCAGGGCCGCAAGATGTCCAAGAGTCTCGGCAACGGCATCGACCCGCTGGAAGTCATCGCCCAGTACGGCGCTGACGCACTGCGCTTCATGCTGGTGGACGGCTCTACCCCGGGCAACGACATGCGCTACAGCGAGAAGAAGGTGGAGGCTGCCCGCAACTTTGCAAACAAGCTGTGGAACGCTACCCGCTTCGTGCTGATGAACCTGCCCGAGGACTTCCAGCCCGGCCTGCCCAGCGAGGATAAGCTGGACATGAGCGATAAGTGGGTGCTGACCAAGCTGAATCAGGTGGCCGGCGCCATGAGCGACAACCTCGACCACTACGAGATGGGTCTGGCCGCTGCCAAGATCAACAGCTTCATCTGGGACGTCTACTGCGACTGGTTCATCGAGATCGCAAAGCCCCGCCTGAACTCCGGCGACGCCGAGCAGGCCGACACTGCCCGCCGCGTGCTGGTGTATGTGCTGGATAAGGCCCTCAAGCTGCTGCACCCCTTCATGCCCTTCATCACCGAGGAGCTGTATCAGGCTCTGCCCGGCTCTGCCGAGACCATCATGACCCAGAGCTGGCCCACCTTCGATGAAGCTCACAACTGGGCCGACGAAGAGGAAGCTTTCGAGAAGGTGATGGACTACATCAAGGCTGTACGCACCATGCGCACCGAGATGAACGTCCACCCCGCCAAGAAGACCAGCATGATCATCGAGACGGCTGACCCGGCTCCCTTCCAGAGCGCCGAGGTCTATCTGGCAAAGTTCGCCTTCGCCACCGATGTGACCTTCACCGGAAAGTATGAGGGCAGCACCGACGGCATGGTGCAGGTGTCCACCCATGCCGCCCGCGGCTTCATCCCCATGATGGAGCTCATCGACCGCGACAAGGAGCTGGCCCGTCTGAACAAGGAAAAGGCCAAGGCCGAGAAGGAACTGGCCATGTTCGAGAACCAGCTCAACAACCCCAAGTTCGTCGAGCGCGCTCCCGCCGCTCTGGTGGAGGACATCCGCAATAAGCACGCCAAGAGCCAGGACAAGCTTGCCAACATTGAGCAGAGCATCAAGGCTCTGGGCTGATGCAGGAAACGGGTCCTGATATGCAAAAAACTTCTCCCTGGCTCATTGCGGCACGAGTCATCTTTACCTTTGCGCTTATCGCCTGCATTGTCTTCATCTTTTCCAACTCCATGCAGATCGGTGACGTCTCGGAATCGGCAAGCGGACGAGTATTGCTTCTGATGAAAAAGGTGTTCACCCGTCTGGGAATGCCCGGCGCGGCGAACCATCTGACAGACCACATCGTGCGCAAGCTGGCACATTTCTGCGAGTATGCGCTGGAAGGCTTCCTGCTCACTCTCTGCCTGCGGGTCTATACCCGGCACTTTTTCGTTCACATCTCGTGGCCGATCCTGGGCGGTCTGCTCACGGCCCTGACGGACGAGACCATCCAGATGTTCAGCGATGGCCGGAGCAGCCAGCTCACCGACGTCTGGCTGGATTTTTCGGGCGCGATGGCCGGTATTCTGGTGGGCCTGTTCTGTCTGGCCCTGTGCAGGATGTGCGGGCTGCTCTACAAACATCGAAACGAGGATTGACGCAATGACCATCGAACAGGCAAACGAATATTTCTCTTCTCTGCCCGAGGGCTTTGCCCCGGCGGAGGAGCTGCGCGCTGCCCTGACGGCGGATGTCCAGAAGGTGCAGTTCGTCGGTGTGGCCGGCACGGCGGGCAAGACCGCTGCTGCCGGTCTGCTGGCGGCCATCCTGCGGGAGGCGGCGTTCCACGTCGGCTTCTACCGCGCCGGCTGTGAGCCGCTGTCGGCCCGCATCGCCATCGGCGGCGTGTCGGTGGACCCGGTGCTGCTCTGTCAGGCTGCTGAGGCTCTCAGTGCCGCAAAGCCTCTGCCCCGTGAGGCGGCAGAGCTGGCGGCTGCGGCCCGCTGCTTTGGTGCGGCAGGCTGCAAGCTGGCAGTGGTGGAGCTGCCAGATGCCGGTCTGGCATCGGCCCTGCCCAATATGCCGGTCTGCGCCGTCACGGCCATCGGCCCGGACGGTGTGAGCCGCTCGGTGGAACGTCTGGCCGCGCTGGCCGCAGGCGTCATGCGGAAGGACGCCGTCTGCGTCACTGCGCCGGAGCAGCCGAAGGCTGTTCTGAGTGAGCTGGTGGTGGCGGCGGCTAAGGCCGAGTGTGAGCTCGTCGTCCCCGACGCCGAGGACATCACCTTCCTCGAGGCGGAAAAGTTCACCAGCAAGGTGGACTACGGCGGATACACCGCCCCTCTGGCCTTCCTGGGCCGCCACGCGGCGGGCAATGCCGCCGTCGCGGTCGAGCTGGCGCTGGCCCTCTGGCGCAAGGGCTTTGAGATCCCCGATGAGGCCATTCTGGCGGGCCTTGCCGCTGTGGAGAACCGCAGCAGCATCCGCGTCTTGTCCCAGAAGCCCCTCATCATCCTCGACGCCTGCCGTACTCCGCAGCAGGCTGCAGCCCTTCTGCGCGTCCTCAATATGGCGAAAGTACGCCATATGAGCGCCGTGATCGGCCTGACGGAGGAGGAAGGCGCGGAGTCGTTCCTTGCCGCACTGGAGACCGGACTGACTTCAGAAGAGCAGAAGAAGGACAAGAGCACCATGCCCGGCATGGGCGAGAACCCCTTCGACAAAGTCTTCCTCGTCGCCCCGGCGGGAACGGAAGCGGCGCTGGCAGAGCGCCTGACCGAAAAGGCACGGTATCACTTCGACGCGGTGTTCTGCCCGACGCTGGCCGAGGCCGTGGAGCAGGCGAAAGCCAACAGCCGCCGCGGCCTGCTGGTCTGCGGCAGTGAGGCCATCGCCCTCGAGGCCCTGAAACTATTTTCATAAGCATTGCACACCGTCTGAACGGTCTTTTTGCCTGCATACTGCGTTGATTTCCCTTGCAATCCACCAAGGATTGCAGCGGAAAATCGCCTTGTCTGCGGGCAAAAATTCTCGTCATTCGGTGCACCCCGCTTACGAAATAGCTTCTGAAAAGCTGCTGGAGAACCGCTGAGCGACACCGTTCTCTAAAAAATAACCCGAAAGACCTGTACACTGAAAAGGTGTACAGGTCTTTTCTTTATGCCAGAAAAAAGGAGATGAGGATATGGCGACAGTGACCTTCAGCGCGGCGGACGATGTGCTCTACGCTTATCTGGCCGGCGAGATCGACCACGACGCGGCGCAGGGGCTTCGTATCCAGCTGGACGACGCCCTGCTCACCCGCAGCCCGCGCATTCTGGTGATGGATCTCGGCGGAGTGGGGTTCATGGATTCGTCGGGCATCGGGCTGATACTGGGGCGGCAGCGCTGCGCCCGGACGCTGGGCGGCAGTCTGCGCATCCAGCACGCGCCGGAACAGCTCCGGCGGGTCTTACAGCTTGCAAGCATCCCCTGCACCGAGCCGGGCGGGGAAGTATCAGGAGGGATATAAATGAAAGCGGAAAACAGTGCAAAGATCCAATTTGATTCGCTCAGTGCAAACGAGGCTTTTGCCCGGGGCGCAGCGGCGGCCTTTCTGGCTCGGTATGACCCCACCGTGCCGCAGCTGGCCGACATCAAGACGGCGGTGTCCGAGGCAGTGACCAACTGCATCGTCCATGCCTACCCGGATGCCATCGGTCCCGTGACCCTGAGCATCGCCGTCTACCCGGAGCGGCTGGTGAAGATAACGGTGACGGATAAGGGCATCGGTATCCCGGACGTCGAAAAGGCCATGGAGCCTCTCTTCACCACCGGCAATCCGGAAGAGCGCTCCGGTCTGGGCTTTGCGGTGATGCAGAGCTTTATGGATAAGGTCAAAGTGTCCTCTCAGCCCGGAAAGGGGACGCGGGTGGTGCTGACCAAGCGTCTGGATGAGCGCTCTACATAATAAAGAGAAAGAGGGCGTCGCAATGGTAACGGACAAGACCCGGCGGAGCACATTCATCGAGCAGAATCTGGGGCTGGTGCATTCCTGTGCCGGACGGTTCCGGGGGAGAGGCATTGAATACGACGACCTCTACAGCGCCGGCTGTATGGGGCTGGTAAAAGCGTATGACGGCTTTGATGAGTCGCGTGGCGTCTGTTTTTCCACCTACGCTGTGCCGGTCATTCTGGGCGAGATCAAAAAGCTGTTCCGGGACGGCGGCACTGTAAAGGTGAGCCGGTCACTCAAAGAGCTGAGCCTGCGCATCAATGCAGCCCGGGAGCATCACAGCAAGCTTTGCGGAGCAGAGCCTACTCTGTCGCAGCTGGCAGAGGAGCTGGGGGAAAGCGTGGAGAATATCACGCTGGCCATCCAGGCGGCGCAGCCTGCGATGAGTCTGACGCCGGAGAACCGGGAAGAGAGCGACCGGCAGATAGATATTCCGGTAGAGTCGCCGGAGGAAGAGCTTGCGGATAAGATAGGTCTGGCAGAGGTATTGAAGAGCCTGCCCGAAGAGGACAGGCTTATTATCCAGCTGCGTTTCTATGGGGGCAAGACCCAGAGTGATACGGCAAAACTGCTCCATACCACGCAGGTACAGATCTCACGGCGGGAGCGCAAGATATTAAAGGTGATGCGGGACAGGCTATTGGACGAATGATGGACAGAGGGGCCAAATCTGAGAGAAAAAACTGGGCAAAAGGACGAACCGCACAATAATTCAAAAAAAGTGAAAAAAGGACTTGCTTTTTGAGGGGGTCTGTGCTAAAATACATTACTGTCAGGCGGACGTCTGACACAAAAACCTCCGAAAAAGCGACAGAAAAAGCACGAAGGTCGATTGGTTCTCCTAAGAACTTCAAAAAATCTTCAAAAAAGTGCTTGACAATCTGGTGCTTCGGTGGTAAAATAAATAAGCTTTCAGCCGCTTGGCTGAGGCGCTACAGGACCTTGAAAATTGAACAATATCGAAAAACTTGTAACGGAACCTATTTTCGTGTTGGAAAAACACGTTAAACAATTCCAAACAAAGTAATTCACACAGGACGCAAGCGATTGCGTGCTGAGCGAAGAGAGATTTAACACTTTTTAAGTGATAAATATCATTTATAAAGAGTTTGATCCTGGCTCAGGACGAACGCTGGCGGCGCGCCTAACACATGCAAGTCGAACGAGAGAGAGGGAGCTTGCTTCCTTGATCGAGTGGCGAACGGGTGAGTAACGCGTGAGGAACCTGCCTCAAAGAGGGGGACAACAGTTGGAAACGACTGCTAATACCGCATAAGCCCACGGCTCGGCATCGAGCAGAGGGAAAAGGAGCAATCCGCTTTGAGATGGCCTCGCGTCCGATTAGCTAGTTGGTGAGGTAACGGCCCACCAAGGCGACGATCGGTAGCCGGACTGAGAGGTTGAACGGCCACATTGGGACTGAGACACGGCCCAGACTCCTACGGGAGGCAGCAGTGGGGAATATTGCACAATGGGGGAAACCCTGATGCAGCGACGCCGCGTGGAGGAAGAAGGTCTTCGGATTGAACATCACTGGAAATTCCTTACCGTCACCTCGTTCTTTCCCGGTAAACGTGTTTATTCCAAAATGGATGAAAGCTGTCAATTCCAACTGTTGCCAAGCTAATTGTTGCTTTGTCGGGACTAGTCTTGCTGCCATCTCCACTTTCTCCTCCAGTGTAACCTTCTCCGGGAAACGAACATTTTTTTCAAAATATTTCCCCTTCTGAGCTTCGGCCGACAAAGAAATCACACATAAAAAACACCAAATTATATAGCATATTCTCACAGCAGGCACAATTATTGTTATAATAAATGTAAAAATAAATAATTTTTCTCATTTAAACAACAAAAATCTAATTATTCACGTATGAAACTAAATAATATAATATCAATTAATATGAGTACAAACAAAATAATCGAAATCCTAGGAGATCAAAGTGATTTTCTATTGAACCACACCTGTAAAACCATTGATAAATCGTTACTTCACATCCCGTCACCCAATACTATTGATGAAATTTGGATGTCATCCGATAGAAATACCCGTACACTGAACAGTCTGCAAAGCATCCTGAGTCACGGTCGTCTGGCAAATAGCGGCTACGTGTCCATTCTCCCCGTGGATCAAGGAGTTGAACACTCGGCAGGAGCGTCTTTCGCCCCGAATCCTCTCTATTTTGATCCGGAAAACATCATAAAACTTGCTATCGAGGGCGGGTGTAACGCCGTGGCATCGACATTCGGAGTACTCGGGGCCGTGGCTCGTAAATACGCTCACAAAATCCCGTTTATCGTGAAAATCAATCACAATGAATTATTGACCTACCCAAATCGATACGACCAAACACTATACGGTACGGTAGAAGAGGCATGGAATATGGGAGCCGCCGCGGTAGGTGCCACAATTTATTTCGGCTCTCCGGAAAGTCGCAGACAAATACTAGAAGTATCAGAGGCATTTGCCCATGCACATGAACTGGGTATGGCGACCATCCTCTGGTGTTACCTTCGTAATGAAAGTTTCAAAAAAGACGGGATAGATTACCACTCGGCAGCAGATTTGACAGGCCAAGCCAATCACCTAGGGGCAACGATCCAAGCTGACATCGTAAAACAAAAACTTCCGTCCAATAATGGTGGCTTCAAAGCCATCGGCTTCGGAAAAACAAATGAGCGCATGTATACAGAGCTGACAACTGACCACCCGATAGACCTTTGCCGTTATCAGGTAGCTAACGGCTATATGGGACGCGTCGGACTAATCAACTCGGGTGGTGAATCTCATGGAGAATCCGACCTGCATGATGCTGTTGTTACAGCAGTAGTGAACAAACGTGCTGGCGGTATGGGGTTGATTAGTGGTCGGAAAGCCTTCCAAAAACCAATG
>ENA-UEQH01000727-UEQH01000727.1-human-gut-metagenome-genome-assembly--contig:-NODE-727-length-16501-cov-22.631028_pt1 | contig 16501 bp, 13 predicted proteins | sample MGYA00242945_ERZ507943 | MGnify/ENA primary metagenome ERZ507943 (study PRJEB26167, sample SAMN06115418) | human gut metagenome | host: Homo sapiens | place: China:Hubei | collected 2015-03-06... | reverse complement strand
AAAAGGAGTACCGCTGTACTCCAACCTTTGTTAACCTTAAATCTAATACTATGAAAAACACGATGCAAAGGTACGGAATTTATGGAAACTACCAAACATTCCGTACCTTTTCTTATGCTTTATAACATAATTTAAAAACTTTCTTTACAAACCTAAACGTGCTGAAATCTCAAGCATCTTCTTGATAGGTTTAACGGCTTCACGCGCTACATTTTCGTCAACTTGAATTTCCGGCCACTCGTATTTTAATGTATTGTAAAGTTTTTCCAAAGTATTGAGACGCATGAAATTACATTCATTGCATGCACAAGTGCTGTCTTCCGGAGGAGCTGGAATGAAATTCTTTTCAGGGCACTGTTTGCGCATCTCGTGCAAAATACCACTTTCTGTCGCTACAATAAAATCTTTCTTTTCACTCGCTATAGCATATTTCAGCAATCCTGCTGTCGAACCGACTTTATCGGCCAACTTGGCTACACTACCCTTACATTCGGGATGTACGAGTACGGCAGCATCTGGATATTGTTTCTTCAATTCTATGATTTTTTCAACAGAGAACTGTTCGTGAACATGGCAGGCTCCATTCCATAACAGCATATTTCTGCCTGTTATAGAGTTGATATAATTACCTAAGTTTCTGTCAGGACCGAAAATTATTTTTTCATTCTCTGGAAAGCTTTCTACTATTTGTTTTGCATTTGTAGAAGTTACGACAACATCTGTAACAGCTTTTACAGCAGCCGTCGTGTTTACGTAAGAGATAACAGTGTGGTCTGGATGGCTTTTTACGAATTCTGTAAACTTGTCTGCAGGGCAACTGTCGGCCAAAGAACAGCCTGCATTCAGGTCCGGAACTAATACTTTTTTATCGGGGCATAGGATTTTGGCCGTTTCTCCCATAAAGTGTACACCACACATCACAATAATGTCAGCATCTGTTTTGGCAGCCCATTGTGCCAAAGCCAGACTGTCACCAATAAAATCGGCTATATCCTGAATTTCTCCAGACTGGTAGTAGTGTCCAAGAATGACTGCATTCTTTTCTTTACGTAATCGGTTTATCTCACTTTTTAGATCGATGCTCTTATCTACAGGTTCACTTACAAAACCTTTATTCAACCATTCTTCTTTCATACTATAATTTATATTTTATTTTTTCAAAAAAGAGAATTTATGATATTAATAATAGGAGGTTAATAGTGTTTGTAAAAATCAGTCAATTTATTTGCTCTTTAACTTATCAATGTATGTATACTTGATTTTAAGATTCTGTAAACAGGCTTATATGCTGATAATACAATCTTTAGCTCTCCTATCAACAAAACGTTGATAATTCACAAAGTTAAAAACTTTCTGATGATTTATACTTAATTTCTTATTGAATTTGTGTTTATATAAGTGGGGTATTTTAGGCTTATCTTTTTTGGAGGTGTGTATAATCAATTTGCTATAATAGATTATTTCAAAAAAGCAAAATCTTTTTTTCATTTTCTTTTCTCAGCTTTTATACACCTTTTCCACTGTTTTTAACAGGGTTATGAGTATAGTTTTTATCTTTGCAAACGGATATTCTATTATAATTGTATTATGTCTGAATTACGGAAATTAAAAATAACGGAAATGAACCGTCTTACGGTGGATGAATTTAAGAAGGCCGATAAATTGCCGTTGGCGGTTGTTTTAGACGAAGTTCGAAGCTTACATAATATCGGAGCTGTGTTCAGAACTTCGGATGCTTTCTTGGTAAATCGTATTTATTTGTGTGGTATCACAGCTACTCCCCCTCATCCAGAGATGCATAAAACGGCTTTAGGGGCTGAAAATACTGTCGACTGGAGTTATTTTAAAGATACTAAAGATGCTGTAAATGAGCTACATGCTAGTGGATATACCGTTCTGGCAATAGAACAGTGTGAAGGTAGCTGCATGTTGAATAATCTTCAGTTAGATTCTGATAAAAAGTATGCTATCGTAATGGGGAATGAGGTGAAAGGTGTAAAACAGGAAATTGTTGATATGTGCGATGGCTGTATAGAAATTCCACAATATGGTACAAAACATTCTTTGAACGTATCTGTTACCGCAGGGATTGTGCTATGGGAGTTTGCGAATAAGCTTATAGCTTTTAAAGAGCAGAAATAGTATTAAAACAATGAATTAACAGTGTTGTTAATAAGCTGATAATAACACGTTAATTCATTGTTTTTCTGATGATTATATATGTGATGCTTTTATAATTGTCCGTTTTCTACTAATATAATAATACGCTCAGTCATTTTATCATCATCTTCTGGATGGTATTCTTTTTTCAAGCTGGCTCCGAATAGTGCAGCAAATGTTTGATAGAATCCGGCTTTCAATGGTCCCATAAAAGCTTTGACAAGTTCGTATGAAGAACTGTTCGTTTCTCTGTTTACTAACTTTATCAACAATTTTCCCTGGGAGAATGTTAGTTTCTTCATAACAGGTGTATATTGTTGCTTCAAGCCTTTTTCAACCATTTTTAAATGAGCTTCTCTGGACTTCTTGTCGGGAAGAGTTTGAAGATATTCATAAGTTTCTATTACGGCCCGGTTTATTTCTTTTGCTAATGGAAGTGTTTTTTTAACATCCCTGACTAGTTTATTATATCTTGTTCTTTGCCTTTTGCTTTTAAATCTTATTTCCGGGAAAATAATAACCTCTCTAAGCGTTATAGTAGGTATAGTATCATTCTTATATACCGTTACAGGTACCTTATAACCATTTTTACAGGTACTAATACGTTGCTGTCCATTAGCAGCCAAACTGCCAAGCAGCAAAGTTGTGAGTATGAAAAGATATTTTTTCATATTAGCAAAAGTATAAAGAATAGATTGAACAACAATGTATTACATAACATTTAACGTTAGATAGGATGTTAAGAAAATGTTTATTGTGTTTAGGAATATGCTGTTCTTTTGCTTCGTCGGTTACAGCTCAGAGTTTGACTAATGAAGATTGGATAATGGATAATGTCTTTTTAGAAGACGATGTAGAAGAAGACTGGGCGTCATGGGTAGAAGAAATGGAGGAATTAAAAGCTAATCCACTTGATGTGAATGCTCTTACAAAGGAGCAGCTGGAACAGTTCCCGTTTTTATCAGATCGGATTATAGAAAATCTTCTTTATTATATTTATAAACATGGTCCGTTGGTAAGTTTAAAAGAATTGGCTATGGTTCAAGATATGGATTACAGGGTGTTAAAGCTTTTAACTCCTTTTCTATATATTGGGAAAGGTAATGATAAAAAAGATGTTTTGTCATGGAAATCTGTATTAAAGTACAACAAACAGGAGTTATCAACACGTGTAGATATACCAATGTATGTTCGTGCCGGTTATGCTTCGTATACTGATGAAGTTTTGACTGAAAGTCCTAACAAGCGTTATCTCGGTACTCCTCTTTATCATAACTTGCGCTATTCGTTTCGGTATAAAGATCAAGTCTATGCTGGAATTACTATGGAAAAAGATGCAGGAGAGCAGTGGTTTGGAAAATATAATAAGAAGGGAGCAGACTTTTATTCACCTTATTTGTTGATAAAAGATTTAGGTAGAATTCGGACGTTAGCTTTAGGAAATTATCGTGCTTCTTTTGGATACGGACTTGTATTAAACACTGGCTTTAGTTTAGGAAAAACGATTACTGCTTCTCAATCCAATCGACAAGGATTCAGCAAACATTCTTCGTGTGACGAATATAATTTCTTTCAAGGTGCAGGGATAAGTTATCAAGTGTCGAAAAGATGGTTAATATCAGCTTTATATTCGTACAGAAATATGGATGGAATTGTTGATAACTCTTTTATAACTTCAATTAAGAAAGATGGTTATCACCGGTTGATAAGAGATTTTGAGAAACATAAAACCTTTAATAATCAGGTAGTTGGAACGAATATTAATTATAATGGCAAGCAATATGAATTTGGAGTAACAGCTGTTTATAATGTTTTCAACAAGATATTGAATCCTGATTTTAGGGAGTATAATAAGTATTATCCCAGAGGAAAGTCTTTTTATAATATAGGTGCCAACTATAAGGTATTTTTGAAAAAGGCTGTGATAGGTGGTGAAGTAGCTGTAGATAAATGTGGAAAGATTGCTTGGATAAATAGAATTGATTATCGATTTATCAACAATTGGAATCTATTATTTATTAACAGGTATTACGACAAGAGTTATCAATCTATTTATGGTAAATCTATTTCTGAATCAAGTATGCTTCAAAATGAATATGGAGTATTTATAGGATTGGAAACCAGCTTTTTGAAAAATATTATTTTGGCTAATTATACAGATGTATTTTATTTTCCTTATCAGAAATATGGGATTTCAGCTTCTGGGACTTCTGGGATAGAAAATACTTTTCAACTTACTTATTCACCACTTCATTCACTTTCATTGTTTATAAAATATCGTTATAAAAACAAGGCAGAAGATATAAGAGATTCTGAAGAAAATAAGATTACAGCTCCAGGTAATCAGCATAAACTGAATGTGTATCTCTCATATCAGCCGTCTCCAAAAATTAAATTGAAAACAGCTGTTTATGGTAATCAGAAAAAAACATGGAATCAACCGGTGTATAGAGGATTCTTAATAAATCAGCAAGTCAGTATAGCTCCATTGAAACTTCCATGTCAGTTGGACTTGTCTGCAGCCTGGTTTCAAACAGATAATTATGATACAAGAATTACAATGTACGAGAAAAGTGTACTATATGCTTTTTCGATACCATCTTTTTATGGTAAGGGAACTCGCTTTGCTTTGAATGTACGTTATAGTTTTCGTAACTGGCTCGTTTTGCAGGCTAAATACGGTTTGACTTATTACTTCGATCGGGAAAAGATTAGTTCGGGAACAGAAGAAATACAGGATTGTAAGAAAGGAGATATTTATTTACAGTTACGTATCAAGTGGTGAATAAAACTGTATCTTTGTGTCCTATCAAAATGAATTGTATAGTATGGCAACAATTATTTATCCCTCTCCTATTTTCGGGCCTGTTCACAGTCGCCGTCTTGGAGTTTCTTTAGGAATTAATCTGCTTCCTGCTGATGGGAAGTTTTGTTCGTTTGATTGTATTTATTGCGAATGCGGATTTAATAAAGACCATCGCCCCAAAAAAGGATTACCTTCACGTGAAGATGTAAGTAAAGCATTGGAGCAGCAATTGTTGAAAATGCAAACAGATGGACCTGTTCCTGATGTGCTTACTTTTGCTGGTAATGGAGAACCGACCTTGCATCCTGAATTTTCCGAAATCATAGACGATACAATTGCATTGCGCGATAAATATTTTCCGAATGCGAAAATCAGTGTACTCAGCAATGCTACAATGATTCATAAACCTTCTGTATTTACAGCTTTAAATAAAGTTGATAACAACATTTTGAAGTTGGATACAGTGAACATGGACTATATAAACCGGGTGGACAGACCGACGGGGCATTATGAAGTAGAGAATATTATTGAAGGGCTAAAAGCTTTTCAGGGTAAGCTGATTATCCAGACACTTTTTATGAAAGGTGAAAGTAATGGTATTTCAGTAGATAATACTTCGGATGATTTTGTTCTTCCTTGGCTTGATATAGTAAAGCAGATTGCACCTCGGAAAGTTATGATTTATACAATAGACCGTGAAACTCCTGATCATGGATTACTGAAAGCTTCTCATCAGGAGTTAGACCGTATAGTGGATATGCTTGAAGCTGCAGGAATATCTGCTTCTGCTTCTTATTAAACGTATAGACATAAAAAAAGGAGTACCGCTGTACTCCAACCTTTGTTAACCTTAAATCTAATACTATGAAAAACACATTGCAAAGGTACGCTTTTTAGGGTGAACTCCAAATTTTATAGCGTGAAAAATGTGTTTTATAACACAGATTAAGAAATCTGTTTCGGTATTAGCATTTGTTTGTTATTTAATAGGGTAAACTAACCCGTTTTATTCATCACGGGTTAGTTCTTTTATTTCTTTATCTGCTACAGCCAGCGCTTCGTTAATATTGCTGCAGATATTTTCTTTTCCAAGCAATTCATAGAAGCCTGATTTTTCAAGTACATTATGCACCTTTTCATTCACACCAGACAGAATGATATGAATATTCTCTTTTTGCGACATCTGGCATAAGTTAGTAAGGTTGTGGATACCTGTTGAATCAATAAATGGAACTTTACGCATACGGATAATACGTATTTTCGGGCGGTCGCCCAACTGTGCCATAGTTTCTTCGAACTTTGTGGCGATACCAAAGAAATACGGCCCGTTTATTTCGTATACCTCTACCCCTTTCGGAATTGTCAGACGTTCTTCGTGTACTTCCAGATCTGATTCTTTGTTTGGGTCTATTTCATCTTTGATAACAGAGATTTCTGTCGTTTCCATTACACGTTTCATAAATAAAACACAGGCAATAACCAAACCAATTTCTATAGCTACAGTCAAATCGAAAATAACAGTCAGGAAGAATGTTATTAACAATACAGCTACATCCGATTTCGGGTTTTTAAGCAGTGCCTTGAATGTACGCCATCCACTCATGTTATACGATACGATGACCAATACACCGGCAAGACATGCCATTGGGATATATTGTGCAAGCGGCATTAAAATAAGGAAGATCAGAAGTAATACTACAGCATGGATAATACCGGCAATAGGCGAACGTCCTCCGTTGTTGATATTGGTCATTGTTCTGGCAATGGCGCCTGTAGCAGGAATACCACCGAAAATAGGTGATACTACATTGGCGATACCTTGTGCTATCAGCTCTGTATTTGAGTCGTGGCGATCACCTATCACACCATCAGCTACTGCTGCTGAAAGCAAAGATTCAATAGCACCTAATACTGCAATAGTAATAGCTACAGGAAATAAATTTCTTATTTCTTCCCATCCGATGACAGGTACTACCATTTCAGGCAGTTTGGCTTCAATAGCGAATCGGTCTCCGATTGTATCGATACATGTAATACCTAAATGCATTTTTAAGTAGTATACCACTACTGTAACTAGAACGATAGCAATCAATGACCCTGGTATTTTTTTAGAGAAACGAGGAGTAATCGCAATAATCAGAATACTGATAATGCTGATTAGTGTATTCCACCAGTTTACAGTATCAAAGTGCTTAAAGTAAACCATCCATTTTCCGATAAAATCACCTGGAACTTTGTCGCTGCCGAAATTAAGACCAAATATGTCTGCAATCTGTGTAGTAAAGATTGTTACAGCAATACCGCTGGTAAATCCGACGATGATAGGATAAGGAATAAACTTTATGACCGTTCCGAGTTTAAATACACCTAAAAGAATAAGAAGAACACCAGCCATTAAGGTTGCAATCATCAATCCTTCCAGTCCGTACTGCTGAATGATACCATAAATAATTACGATAAAAGCTCCGGTCGGACCGCCAATTTGGACTTTGCTTCCTCCTAAAAATGAAATAATAAATCCAGCTACAATTGCAGTAATAATTCCTTTTTCTGGAGTTACACCAGATGCAATACCAAATGCAATAGCCAGAGGTAATGCGACTATACCTACAATGATGCCCGCCATGATATCGGTCATCAAGTTTGCCCGAGAGTAGTTCTTAAGTGTAGAAAATAACTTGGGCTGAAAATTTAATCCTTTCATGAAATACCTATTTGTTATAAACTATTAAAATTGGTGCAAATGTATAAAATAAAATAGACATACAGGCAGATGCTTCCTACAAATATTATTATATTTACGAAAATCGTTTAGTAACAGAATAAATATGTAAAAAAAATATAAACATAGATTGTAATGATTACAATTTAAAAATAAATACTTATCTTTGCATCAGTAAAAAATAACACTCAACTAAAAACTAACGATTATGGAAAAAAGTCTTAAAGGTACCCGTACAGAGAAAAATTTGATGACTTCATTTGCAGGAGAATCTCAGGCAAGAATGCGTTATACATATTTTGCTAGCGTTGCTAAGAAAGAAGGTTATGAGCAGATTGCTGCTATCTTTACTGAAACTGCAGATCAGGAAAAAGAACATGCAAAACGTATGTTTAAATGGTTAGAAGGTGGTATGGTTGAAATTACTGCTTCTTATCCGGCTGGTGTAATTGGTAGTACACTTGAAAACTTGAAAGCTGCGGCTGCAGGCGAACATGAAGAATGGTCTTTGGACTATCCTAAGTTTGCTGATATCGCAGACGAAGAAGGTTTCCCTGCAATTGCAGTTATGTATAGAAATATCGCTGTTGCAGAAAAGGGACACGAAGAAAGATATCAGGCTTTTGTAAACAACATCGAAAACGGAACTGTATTTAAGAAAGATATCGAAGTTGTATGGCAGTGCCGTAACTGTGGTTACTTGACCATCGGCAAAGAAGCTCCAGAACTTTGTCCGGCTTGCTTGCATCCACAGGCTTTCTTTGAAGTAAAAAAAGAAAACTATTAATTTAGTAATAAATTGTAAAAATCCGGGATTCCCTAAAAAATAGGGAATCCCGGATTTTTTTATTATGGTTATTGTATTTTTTATTCACTACCCTACAATCAAATTTTCTTTATAATTAATTCTGATTAATAATAAGAAAAGAATGTAGATTGATGGATATTGTAAATGCTAAAATGTTTTTTTAATATTTATAATTTCTATCTTTGCAGCGACTTTGAATCCTTTTAGTAAATTTAATAACATGAAGAAGCATCCATTATTTTCTTTATTTCTGATGGGGACAGCTTTAAGTTCTCCTGTTTTTGCTCAAAAATCACCGCATATTATTTTGATTATGACCGATCAGCAACGTGCTGATGCATTAGGATGCATGGGTAATGAAGCTGTTGTATCACCTGCTATAGACGAATTGGCTGCAGAAGGAACTTTATTTGTCAATGCTTACTCTTCTTGTCCCAGCAGTACGCCTGCGCGTGCTGGTTTGCTTACAGGCTTTGCTCCTTGGAAGCATGGTATGTTGGGATATGGTCAGGTAGCAGAAAAGTATTCTGTCGAAATGCCTCAGTTATTGAGAGACAACGGGTATTATACATTTGGTATCGGAAAGATGCATTGGCATCCGCAGAGAGCTAAGCATGGATTTCATGGAACTTTACTCGACGAAAGCGGCCGTATAGAAGATCCTAATTTTACAAGTGATTATCGCCAGTGGTTTCAGGTTCAGGCTCCGTCAAAAGACCCAGACTTGACTGGTATCGGATGGAATGACCACGGTGCATCACAGTATAAACTGGATGAAAAACTTCATCCTACCTATTGGACAGGCGAAATGGCTTGTGAGCTGATTCAGAACTACGATAACGATGAGCAGCCTCTTTTCCTGAAAGTTTCTTTTGCACGGCCGCACAGTCCGTACGACCCGCCACAGCGTTTTGCCGAAATGTATAAAGATAAAAAGATACCGGCACCTGCCGTAGGCGACTGGTGTGGAAAATACAGTGAACTTCGCGACCCTGCACATACTGCCAGTGATGCAGCTTTTGCCAATTTCGGTCCGGAATATGCAATAAAGTCACTTCGTTATTATTATGCCAATATTACATTTATTGATGAACAGATAGGTCGGATTATTCAGACCTTGAAAGATAAAGGAATGTATGACGATGCACTTATTTTGTTTACTTCCGACCATGGAGACATGATGGGCGATCATCATCACTGGAGAAAAACATATCCTTACGAGGGTTCTACCCATATACCATTTATTGTAAAATGGCCATCTTCTGCACAGGTTAAGCCCGGTTCTAAACTCGAACAGCCGGTAGAATTGCGTGATGTCTTGCCGACTTTCCTCGATGTGGCAAATATAGCTGTACCCGAAGCTGTAGATGGAGCTTCTGTTTTATCTTTGGCTAAAGATGCAGCAGCACCTTGGAGAAAATATATCGATTTGGAACATGCTACTTGTTACGATGCCGATAATTACTGGTGTGCTTTGACCGACGGAAAGATAAAGTATATTTGGAATTTCCATAACGGTTCGGAGCAATTGTTTGATTTGGTAAACGACCCTAAAGAATTGCACAATGCAGTGCATGATAAAAAATTCCAGAAAAAACTGAAGGAAATGCGTGCTGCCATGGTCGAACATTTGTCGGAGCGAGGAGATGGTTTTGTAAAAGACGGTAAACTTGTCGTAAGAAAAAATACAATGCTGTATAGTCCTAATTATCCAAAATCGGAGGAATGACCCTATGAAATGCAGAATTTTAAATACATCTTTGTGGACTGCCCTATTTACTGTCCCAGTTGTACAGGTTAGTGCTGCAGAAGCCGTATCTGAAGAAAAAACTTCTCAGAAAAATCCTAATGTAATCATTATTTTGGCTGATGATTTGGGATATGGCGATTTAGAATGTTACGGAGCAAAGAATGTTCAGACACCTAATGTCAACCGACTGGCATCCGAGGGGATTCGGTTTACCAATGCACATGCCATTGCGGCTACCAGTACCCCATCGCGCTATTCTATTCTGACAGGAGAGTATGCCTGGCGCAAGCCTGGTACCGATGTTGCTGCTGGCGATGCCGGAATGATTATTAAACCCGGACAGTTTACGATGGCCGACATGTTTAAAAGTAAAGGATATGCAACGTGTGCTATCGGAAAATGGCATTTGGGCTTGGGCGATGAAACAGGCAAGCAAGACTGGAATGCTCCTTTACCGGCTTCTTTAGGAGATTTGGGTTTTGATTATCATTATATCATGGCTGCTACTGCCGACCGTGTCCCCTGCGTATTTATAGAGAACGGACAAGTGGCTGATTATGATTCCTCTGCTCCTATTGAGGTTAGCTATAAGCGTAATTTCGAAGGTGAACCTACCGGAAAAGATAATCCGGAGTTACTCTATAATTTGAAACCTAGTCACGGGCATGATATGGCTATTGTAAATGGTATCAGTCGTATTGGCTATATGAAAGGTGGAGGCAAGGCTTTATGGAAAGACGAAAACATAGCCGATTCCATTACTACGCATGCCATACGTTTTATTGAGCAACATAAAGACGCGCCCTTCTTTATGTATTTTGCTACGAATGACGTACATGTACCCCGTTTCCCCCACCCTCGTTTCCGTGGAAAAACCAATATGGGATTGCGTGGGGATGCCATCGTGCAGTTTGACTGGTCGGTTGGAGAGATAATGAAAACCTTGGAGCGTTTGGGAATTTCGGATAACACCCTGATTATTCTTTCGAGTGATAACGGTCCTATTGTTGATGACGGCTACGAAGATCAGGCAGCGGAATTACTGAACGGGCACTCTCCTTCTGGCGAATTACGCGGTTATAAATACAGTGCATTCGAGGGTGGAACACGCGTTCCGGTTATTGTGAGATGGCCTCGGGGAGCAAAATCCAATATGGTTTCCGATGTACTGATGTCACAAATTGACTGGATGGCTTCATTGGGAACTTTGGTTGATGCCAAGTTGCCAAAGCATTCAGCACCCGATAGTTTTGATCGGTTGGATAATTTGTTGGGTATTGATTCTACAGACCGGCCTTGGGTTGTGCAGTGTGCTTCCAGCCATACACTTTCTTTGCGTACAAAAGATTGGAAATATATAGAGCCTAGTGATGCCGGACCTATGATTACGTGGGGAGCTAATGTGGAAACAGGTAATCTTCCAACCCCACAACTGTATGATTTGAGAAAGGGTATGGAAAAAGAAAATTTGGCTTCTCAATACCCAGAGCGGATTTTTGATTTCCAGAAATTGATGCGTGAAATTAAAAAAGGCATTGCTAAGCTTGAATAATTCTGTTCGAGTCTTTGCAAGCTTGGGTATAAGATATAATCGTAATTCGGAAAATCTTATTACTTTCGTTTGAAGGTGATAAGATTTTTTTGTGTATAGGGGTATCCTTAGTTTCTATCTTTTTCATTTAAATGATTAACCTTTATCATTTGTGAGCTGAATGTTTCTCTTTTATGTAGTATAGTTTTTTCATTTGTATGATAAACTGAGAGCATACTGACTTTTTTACCTGGAAAAAAGGAGGCCTTACGCGCACGCGTATATTTAAAATGTATCATTCTGTAACCTTCTGGAAATGTAAGAAGAAAATCCTGCTGTATAACATATTTGATAATCAGCGATTTATGTGTAAATTACAAAATTTGTTTGAAAAAAGTTGGTGAAATATTTTGCGGAATGCCAAAAAGCGTCTACTTTTGCAACCGCTTTCGAGAGGGAAACTGTTTAACGGATACGCCAATAGAGGTACTGAATTGGGACATGTCCCCTTGATAGCTAATGGTGAACCTTGCGCCTGCGGTTCAATAGGATGCCTTGAACATTATGCTTCCACTGCCGCACTGGTCCGTCGTTTCAGCAAACGGATAGCCGAAGCCGGCATCTCTTATCCGAATGAAGAAATAAACGGAGAATTGATCGTCCGTCTCTATAAACAAGGAGATAAGATTGCGGCTGAGTCGCTGAACGAACATTGTGATTTCCTCGGTCACGGCATTGCCGGATTTATTAATATCTTCAGCCCTCAAAGAGTCGTTATCGGCGGAGGACTGTCCGAAGCCGGAGACTTTTATATTCAGAAAGTAAGTGAGAAAGCCCTTCGCTATGCCATCCCCGACTGTGCCGTGAACACGGAAATCATGGCAGCCTCTTTAGGCAACAAAGCCGGAAGTATCGGTGCCGCCTCCCTCTTTTTAAATAGAAAACCGAATTAAATGAAGAGCAGAAAACCTTCTCAACTTATTTAAGATTATGAAGAAAAATCTAGGAATGCTGGCGCTAATTATGGCGTTCTGGTTCACTATCTCGTTTATTACCAATATTCTGGGACCGCTTATTCCGGACATTATCCACAATTTCAATCTGAGCGATCTTGCGATGGCGGGGTTTATCCCGACTTCCTTCTTTCTGGCTTACGCCATTATGTCCATCCCTGCCGGACTACTGATCGACCGTTTCGGTGAAAAGCCTGTCTTGTTCTGTGGATTCCTGATGCCGTTTATCGGAACCATCCTGTTCGCCTGTATGCATACTTATCCGATGTTGCTAGCTTCATCTTTCATCATCGGTCTGGGAATGGCAATGCTGCAAACCGTGCTGAATCCGCTCCAACGTACTGTAGGAGGAGAAGAAAACTATGCTTTCATCGCTGAACTGGCACAATTTATGTTCGGTATCGCCTCCTTCCTAAGCCCGCTGGCATATACTTATCTGATTCGGGAACTTGATCCTGCCACTTATACAGCAGGAAAAAGCCTTATCCTTGACTTGCTGGCGGATATGACGCCACAAGATATGCCTTGGGTATCTCTCTACTGGGTATTTACCTTATTGTTGCTGGTGATGCTGATTGCCGTCGGTGTTTCGCATTTCCCGAAGATTGAACTGAAAGAAGATGAGAAAAGCGGATCGAAAGATTCCTACCTCGCCCTGTTCAAGCAGAAATATGTATGGTTGTTCTTTCTGGGAATCTTCTGCTATGTCAGTACGGAACAAGGAACCTCTATCTTCATGAGTACCTTCCTCGAACAATATCACGGTGTAAACCCGCAGGCGGAAGGTGCGCAGGCAGTCAGCTACTTCTGGGGACTGATGACGGCAGGCTGTCTGGTCGGAATGATTCTTCTGAAACTGATTGACAGCAAACGCCTGCTACAGGTTTCGGGGGTATTGACGATAGTGCTGTTACTAGCCGCTTTATTCGGAAGCAAGGATGTTTCGCTAATCGCCTTTCCTGCTATCGGATTCAGTATTTCCATGATGTACTCTATCGTCTTCTCATTGGCGCTGAACTCGGCTTCACAGCATCACGGCTCATTTGCCGGAATTTTATGTTCGGCTATCGTGGGTGGAGCAGGCGGGCCGATGATTGTGAGTACATTGGCAGATGCTACGTCCTTGCGTACAGGTATGCTGTCTATCCTGCTCTTTGTGGGATATATCACCTTCATCGGTTTCTGGGCACGTCCGCTGATCAACAACAAGACAATCAGTCTGAAAGAACTCTTAAAAAAATAAGATGATGAAACAACGATATTATATTTTCCTGTTATTTGTAGCTATGCTTTCCTATAGTGGATATGCGCAGAAAAGCATCCTGCGTCTGAGTCAGCAGACGCTGATGCATGAAGTCCGCGAAACACCTTCTCCACTAGACGGTCAGCACATAGCAGTCAATCCGCCGCGTTTCATGTGGCCGGATAAGTTCCCCCACCTCGGACCTGTGCTTGACGGAGTGGAAGAAGAAGATCACAAACCGGAAGTGACATACCGCATCCGTATCGCACGTGATCCTGAGTTTAAATCGGAAGTAATGACCGCCGAAAGAAACTGGGCTTTCTTCAATCCTTTCAAACTCTTTGAAAAAGGGAAATGGTATTGGCAGCACGCCTACCTTGATAAGGACGGCAAAGAAGAATGGTCGCCCGTCTATCATTTCTATGTGGACGAGCAGACACGTACGTTCAATCCTCCCTCCTTGCAAGAAGTGCTGGCGAAGTTCTCTCAAAGCCATCCCCGTATCCTGCTCGATGCCAAAGACTGGGATCAGATCATCGAGCGGAACAAGAATAATCCGGAAGCGCAGCTCTATATTCAGAAAGCAAGGAAATGCCTCAATCATCCATTGAAACATCTGGAGGAGGAAATCGATACCACCCAAGTAGTCAAATTGACAAACATCGTACAATATCGCTCGGCATTGATTCGGGAAAGCCGCAAGATAGTAGACCGCGAAGAAGCGAACATAGAAGCTATGGTACGCGCTTATCTGCTGACGAAAGACGAAGTGTACTACAAAGAAGGTATCAAACGTCTTTCCGAAATTCTTTCGTGGAAAGACAGTAAGTACTTCGCAGGAGATTTCAACCGCTCCACGATTCTGTCCATGAGTACTTCCGCTTATGATGCATGGTACAATCTGTTAACGCCTGCCGAAAAACAGTTGCTTCTCGAAACGATCAGCGAAAACGCCCATAAGTTTTATCATGAATATGTGAATCATCTGGAAAACCGTATTGCCGACAATCATGTATGGCAGATGACTTTCCGTATTCTGAATATGGCAGCTTTTGCTACATACGGTGAATTGCCGATGGCTTCCACTTGGGTAGATTATTGCTATAACGAATGGGTATCCCGTCTGCCGGGACTCAACACCGACGGAGGATGGCACAACGGTGACTCTTATTTCCATGTCAACCTTCGTACATTGATCGAAGTTCCCGCTTTCTATTCACGTATCAGCGGTTTCGATTTCTTTGCCGATCCCTGGTATAACAACAATGTGCTCTATGTAATCTATCATCAGCCTCCGTTCTCCAAATCTGCGGGACACGGTAACTCCCATGAAACGAAAATGAAACCGAACGGGACACGGGTCGGCTATGCGGATGCTTTAGCACGTGAATGCAATAATCCGTGGGCAGCCGCCTACGCACGTACCATTCTAGAGAAAGAACCGGATATCATGAAAAAGTCTTTTCTTGGAAAAGCAGGTGATCTGACCTGGTATCGCTGCATTACTGACAAGGCACTCCCGAAAGAAGAACACTCATTGGCAGAGTTGCCGATGACGAAAGTATTTAATGAAACGGGAATTGCTACGATGCATACTTCGTTGGGGGATATAGAAAAGAACGCAATGTTGTCATTCCGTTCCAGTCCATACGGTTCAACTTCGCACGCATTGGCCAATCAGAATGCATTTAATACCTTCTATGGCGGCAAGGCGATCTTCTATAGCAGCGGACATCGTACCGGTTTTACCGATGACCATTGTATGTATTCCTATCGAAACACCCGTGCACACAACAGTATTCTGGTCAATGGAATGACTCAGACTATCGGGACGGAAGGTTACGGATGGATTCCCCGTTGGTATGAAGGAGAAAAGATTTCGTATATGGTGGGAGACGCTTCCAATGCTTACGGAAAGATCACAGCTCCTATCTGGTTGAAACGTGGTGAACTTTCCGGCACGCAGTACACTCCCGAAAAGGGATGGGATGAGAACAAACTGAAGATGTTCCGTCGGCACATCATTCAATTAGGCAATACGGGAGTGTATGTGATTTATGATGAACTGGAAGGAAAAGAAGCGGTCACATGGAGCTATCTGCTGCATACGGTAGAACTTCCGATGGAAATGCAGGAACTTCCTGATGAAGTGAAAGTTACGGGAAAGAATAAGGATGAAGGCATCTCTGTTGCTCATCTTTTCAGTTCGGCAAAGACGGAACAGGCCATCGTAGATACCTTCTTCTGCGCTCCAACCAACTGGAAGAATGTAACCAATGCCCAGGGAAAAGCTGTGAAGTATCCCAATCACTGGCATTTTTCGTCTACTACCATTCCATGTAAAACTGCCCGTTTCCTCACCGTTATGGATACACATGGAAATAACCGTGCGGATATGAAAGTGGTTCGCCAAGGCAATACGGTACAAGTAGGCGACTGGATTATTACCTGCAATCTGACGGAGAAAG
>ENA-UEQH01000701-UEQH01000701.1-human-gut-metagenome-genome-assembly--contig:-NODE-701-length-16894-cov-8.658738_pt1 | contig 16894 bp, 6 predicted proteins | sample MGYA00242945_ERZ507943 | MGnify/ENA primary metagenome ERZ507943 (study PRJEB26167, sample SAMN06115418) | human gut metagenome | host: Homo sapiens | place: China:Hubei | collected 2015-03-06 | study... | reverse complement strand
TGCAGGCGGCGGGCACGGTCGTCGGGCCGGGGCAACCGGAAGCATGGGGCGTGTTCGGCGCGATGCTGCTGCGGGAGGACGCGGGCGGTTATGTGCTGGTAGGCGTTGTCTCCTTTGCCGCGGCGGCAGCGTTCACCGCGCTGTGCTTCCGGCTCAGAAACAGAGAAAACCAGAAAAAAGGCGGGGCGGACAAACCGAACCGACACGAACAGGAGGAGAAAAGCCAATGAAAAAACGAATACTTAGCATACTGCTCGTCTGCTGTATGGTGCTGACCATGCTGCCGACAGCGGCGTTTGCAGCGGTGAGCGATTCGCTGGGCAACACGCCCAAGGAAAATCAGGCGATTTTGGAGCAGCTCTCCGCCCTGACTGGCGGCAGCAGCGACCAGGTGCTTTCCATGCTGAACGCTTTGGGGCTGCTGGATGAAGACGGCAATTTCAAGGTGGATCAAACCATCACGCTGGACGGCCGGGTGTTGACACTGGCGGCTGTCATGGAGCTGCTGGAAAATCCCGCCACGGATCTCACCCGTATAGCCGACGTGGATGGGACTCCGGTGGCGCTGGGCGATTTGAAGACCATGGTCCAAATCGAACAGGAGCTGCAGCGGATCAAGGACACCTATTTCTCCGGCAGGGAGTTTACCGGGGAAGCACTGGAGAATCTCAATAGTCTGATGGAGCAGCTGGAGCTGCAGGGCATCAGCTTGCGGTATTCCGCCTTTGCCACAAAGCCTGAGGGCGTTGAGACGGTGGATATGAGCGGCATGATGAGCCAAACGCTGGGGGATCTCGCAACCAACAGCTGGAGCTCCGGGACTTTTACTGTATACGGCGGAAAACCGGTCGGCTTTTCCTACCGCATTCAAAAAGGCCAGCTCAGCGATTATATCACCAATGTGGAGGTCTCGATAGGCGCGGTGAGTGGGGTCGAGCAAAGCGACGGGTCCTACAGGCTGACCTATGCGGTAGACGGCTACAGTTTAGGTGGTCAGAAAATCACTGTCAAGGTTCAAACCAAAGGAGGGAACCCAGCCTGGCTCGAGAATTCTTATTCCTATGGCGACCTGCTGGGGATGATTGAATTTTACGATGCGGAAAATCTGGTGTTCTATGACGGCGCCGGTTATGCCGACCACTGTCAGCTCAAGCTAATAAAGACGGTTGGCGTCCCCACAATACAAACATCAATGACCGCGCCGAACTATGAGGAAAGATACGAAAGTACAGACACAATACAGGGGGATATGTATATTCCTTTGCTGGCAGATGAATACACTACAGCCCTCGGTGCCAACAATCCGGACTTCGTTGCGCTAAGCGATACCATCAGAATTCTGGATAGCGCTCGCAACTCGGTGCTTCCCGTCGGCTCCGACCCATTTTATCAACCATACCAAATCGACGCCAGCATCGAGTTTAACTGGAGTACCGAAAAAGCTGCCTATACTGGCGATGCGCCGTATGGCTGGTATAAAAACCAGCCCTTTGCCCCGTTCTATCTGACGGAGTACAAGTTCAATGAAGAATCTCTGGGGCTCAGCAACAACAGAACAAAAGCGCTGAACTGTACGATCAACAAGGGCGAAACAGTCAACATCTCCCTGCAGTCTACCACGCAAAACAGAGGGAATCAGCGGTACTGGCTGCCCTTCCGACTGTATATGAAAAGTGTACAGGGCGAAATCCAAAATTCCTGGGCCACCACCAAGAACAGCAACGTCACCGCCAGGCTGGTGGACACGGACAAGCCCATCATTCAAAGCGTCACGGCTCCGGCGGGAACCTATGCCAGCGGACAGCATGTGCCCATCACAGTTACCTTTAGCGAGTTCGTGGATCTTAGAAACGCCAGCGTGACCATCAACGGCAAAGAGTATAGCGCCGCTGATCTTTCCATGAACAACTACGGTGTCACGGCAATGCTCTGGTACCCAGTGCAGGATACAGATGCCACTACGGTCACCGTCAATGGTATGACCGGCGTGAAGGATGTTTTCGATCATACGCTGGATCCCACACACTATCTAAGCGAGCCGATTACCGGCGTTGCGCTGGAGAGCGTCTTGATGCGCAACGCCCCCACCGCACTGACCGCCGACTACGACAACGGCAATGCATCGTTCACGATGAACGCCAACATGGCGCAGGCCTACAAGACCGTATACAACAGTTATCACACCCCGGAAGGCACAGAGCCGAAGGAAGCCCCTTTCCGCCTCGAACTGAGGGACAACTCCACGGATGAAGCAATCCATCTGCAGGTCTATCTGGACACAGAGAAGGAAGCCTTCACCATGAGCGACTATGCAATCGCACCCGCAGCTTACACCCGCACCTATACGGTGACGCTGCAGGCCAACGAGGGCACGAAAGACTCTCCTAACTGGGTGAATGTTCTTCCCCTGACCCGGCAGTTCACGGTGCAAAAGAAAGTTTCCGTGAGCACGGTGACCATCGTCCCGGAAGCGAATGACGCCGACTATACGATTTCCCTCGCCGATTCCGCCCGCCCCACGCTTCAGGCCAAGGTTTTGGGGGAAAACGGTGAGCAGGCCAGCTACACCACCGGTAAATGGAGCAGCAATGACCTGGACATTGCCACCATCGACGAGGATACCGGCCTTGTTGCCACCACAGGAACCAAGGTGGGAACCGTCACCTTTACCTTTACGGCGGACAACGGGACTGAGGACCCTGCCGATGATGTGACGGGCCAGTCACAGCCCTATACCGTGACGGCAGGCGATTCCCTGGCACTGGTGATTCCCGGCGGCGCGTCCATCGTGACGCGGGTAAATCAGCCCGCCACCGTGCTGTGGAGCTCCAATGCCGCGCTGATGGCACCGAACAAAGAGTTCGATTACAGGATCGACCTGTATGAGGGCAACTACGAGAATGAGGCGGCGCTGAGCGGCCTCAAGCCCGTTGCGACTTATACCGCCGGCAAAGATGAAAACAGCGTGCGGATCGAGGAGAATGTGCTCTCCCAGCTCTCCAGCGGAAATACCCCGGCCTACACGGTGTGTGTCTCCATGCCGCACCCCAACGCCGGGGGTGAGGACGTCCGCCTGTCGGCACTTGCCTGGATCATCGTGCAGGCACCACCTGCCACGGCCAAGCTGACACCGCCCCAGAGCACTTACCTCAAGGATACCGACGGCGCCGTCAATATCGGCTGGTCGGTGGAAAATGCCACTACCGGCGCCTCTCAACAGCCCACGCTGACCATTACCCGGGTCACAGAGGACAACAGCACCCATGAGGTGGCCAGTGAGCGCCTATTCGGTACCTCCGGAAGCTACTCCCTGCCATTACAGAGTGTGAAAGCCGGCAATCTAAAGGACACCTATCAGGTGGTTTTGAGCGTGGAGAACCCTGGTGAGGAATCTCCCAGCACTGACTCCTTCCCCCTGTATGTCTACGATGCCGACGCACTGAAGGTGCAGGACGACAAAGGAGACACGATTTCTGCGCTGACCATGGACAATACCTCCAAGGTCAGCGGCACCCTGCCCACCGATACAGCTAAAATTTTGCAGCTGCGCCAGGAGCTGGGGCTGATCGAGTACATAGGCATCAACTATGACGAGTACGGATGGAACTCCTTTAAAGACGGCATCCGGTGGCTCTCCAGCAACAACAATGCCATTTCCGTCAACTACAAGCAGGGCGGACTGTATGAGGACATCAGAAACTTCTCCTTTGATTCCTACCTTCCCGAAACCAAAATGGCGCTGTCCGGCTTGGCCAACGGCACCGCAACCGTCACGGCTACCCATGCCGCCACGGGCATGAGCGCCGCCGTACAGGTGACAGCAAAAACGCTGCAAAATAAGTTCTATCTCTTCCAGCTGACGCCTGCAGCGGAAACTACGCTGCAATACACCGACGGCAAAGGTGTGCCCAAAACGGTCACGACCAACAGTGAAGGCGTGCTGGCGCTTTACGAACCCAACGGGATCGCCAGTGAGGTGTCTCTGCGGTCCGGCTCCGGCGCGGATATTTATCTGGGCACCATCTATAAAGAAAATCTGCGTTCCGGCGAGCGGGATGCCACAAAACTGCAGCTTTATCCCTTGAATACCTTCAGCCTTCGGCGAGTCGCCCGGGCATCTGTGACGCTCATCACGCCGGGCGGCGATCCGCTGGCGAACAAGACGGTGACCGTTCGCGGCGGCGTTTATAAAAACGGAGGCTACTGCCAGACAGCTCTGCTGGGCTCCAGGGCAGGAGCACTTGTCAGCGGCATCACCGGCGACACCTATACCACGGATGCGGCGGGAAATATAACCGTCTATCTGGATTCCACCCAGTTCTGGTCGGCCGAAAAGGGCGAGAGCAGCACCACGGCGCTTTCCGCTCTGGATCAGCTGGAGTACATTCTGGAGATCAGCGCAATTGACGGCGACAGGTACTATCCGCTGCTGCTGACTGTCAACGGCAAGCTGGGCGTGGACGATGTAATGCGCACCGCAGAGGGCGTTGTCTCTCTGGAGCGCGTGCCGACGGGGGAGGAAAACAAGCCCTTCATTGTGGCGCAAAGCGTTGATTACGGTCTTGCCAACGGTCAGAAAGTGGATGTCCGCAGCTCGACCGGGAAGATTGGCCCTAACAGCAGCTTTAAAACAGCAACCCTGCACACCACCATGTTCCTCTGGGGCGAGAAGATTGCCGACGCGAAGAATTACAGTCTCAAGCTGGCGGACGAATACGGCGTTCTTCCTGCCGCCCAGAGCAGCAGTACCAAGCAGTATCCCTTCTCATCCATCCCTGTAGCGGAAAACGATCTGACCCTCACCGAGGCCACCATGACCACCTCTGGATGGATCGCCGACGGCAAGGATGTGGGTATGAAAACGCAGCTGAGCCTGAACGGCAGCCTGCTGCAGGAGAAAATAATGCCCTTCCGGGTCGTTGATTTGACCCGAGTGCCCAAGGTGACAGAGGATGACCGCGTCACCGGTATTCTGGCGACGATGGGAGCCTCCAGTGTAGTGAAGGGAGTCGACTTTGGCGGAGTGGGCGACAGTAACATTCTCAAGGTGCTGACCGGACGGCTGGATGATCTGAGCGGTCCGGTGGACACTTCCGTGTTCAAAATGATCATCACCCCCAGCGAAGATCCCTCCGTGTTCCGTGCCATGATTTGGGCCGGGTACAACACGCTGGAGATGGAGGACATGGACTATTCCGAGGACGGCGTGGCGTTGGGTGCGAATGTGCTGACGCAGAACCTGGAGGTGGGCGTGCCCAGTACCGGGGACCTGAGCCAGATGGCCCAGGGAACCTATGATCCCAAGGGGGACTACAAAACCAACTCCTTGGCCGACAATGTCACCAGCACGGATCTCAACTTGCAGTTGGAGGGCTTTTACGAAGCGGAGATCCGCTATAACGCCGAAAAAAAGGAGTGGGAGGTTTTCACCGTAGGCGGTGGCTTTACCTCCGGCGTTGGCGTGGGCTTCTCCTTCAGCGTGAACGCCATGGCTGGCCCCGTGCCGTTGACAGCAACCTTTGAGCTGGGCGGTGCCATTCAGCTGGATTTCCGTACCGCAGTGCGCTACGGCCAGCAGGGACAGGGCACAGAGCTTGCCTGGAGCGATCCCACGGCCACGGCAGTGAATGACTTTTTGACCACGCTGCGTATCAACGCCTATGTCCACGCGTTTGGCGGCATTGGCTTTGACTATTCGATCGTGGCGCTGAAGATCGGCCTATTCGGCAATTTGGATGTGGACAGTCAGAATAAGTTCCTTTCCCGCACCTATCTTGCCGACGAGACAAAGCGCCAGATCAACGGTCAGGCCCTGGGGATCCAAAGCGAAGTGGGAATCAAATTTGTGGCCGCCTTCCTGTTTATCTCCTACGAGGCGGTGATCGCCTCCGGAACCTTTGGAGCCACCAAGACTTTTAATAACTGGAAAACAATCGACGACTACTGGAATAGCGCCACCAGTGGGCTGAGCCTTGCCTCGCTGCGGATGGCGGCGGCCCAGAGCGGAATGCAGGTGGCTTCTGCCAGTGCGACGCTCCAAAGCCGGGACTATCTGGAGCAATATGCCCGTACTTGGGGCCAGCCCCGGCGGCGGATGATGCTGTTCTCTCTGAACTCCACCAATGGGCTGCAAAACATCCAGTCCAATGCCAACCCCACATCCTATCCGCAGCTCAGCGATGACGGGAAGGTATTGGCCTACATCAACGACGGCAACATCGGCAATATTTACGCCAGCCGGGCACATTTCTCCACCCTTAATGGCGGCGTCTATTCTGTCTCCAGCCAAATTGCCGATCCCACAGGGTTCCCCGGCTACGGCGACACGAGCGTTTCTCTGTCCGGCACTGACAGCTTCGCGGCGGCGGCTTGGGTTCGCATGGGCACCGACCTGCCGGGTAAAAATGCCGGTGATCCCGTGACATTGGAAGAGCAAAACCTGCTGATGAACAGCACGGAGATCGTAGCGTCCGTCTATAACGGCACAACCTGGACTTCCACCCGTCTAACCAACGACGGCACGCCGGATCTGGCCCCAGCCACGGCAGTGGGCGGCGATGGCAAGGCCATCGTGTTCTGGCGCAGCGTCTACACCCCCGATCCCGGTACGCAGGGCAGCAACAACCTGCTGAACTTCACGACCAGAGATTGTATCATGTACCGTTGCTATGACAGCGCTAAGGGCACCTGGAGCGATGCCAAAATGCTTTATAACGGTGCTACTGGCAGCGTGAAGGCGTTGCAGGCGGCCATGCTGCCCGACGGAACCGCTATGGCGGTTTACTCGCTGGACCGCAGCGGAACCGGAGATACCTCCGCCTACGAGATTGCCTATTGTACCGTGGCTGCTAACGGAACTCCCGGTACAGCCATGCTGGCAACCCGTGACAGCAATCTTGACGAAAACCCCCAGGTCGTTGCAGCCAACTTCGGCGGCGGGGACGACCGATTTGTCATCGGTTGGCATAGTGTCCGAGACGGCAGCAGCGATATCCAGCTGTTGGCTGTGGACGGCGGAGGCACCATGTCCAACAGCTTCCCCGGCTCTCTGTCTGCCCTGACCAGCAGCGGCAACGCCGTCGTGGGCGGAGACTTCCGCTTCGCTTCCCTCAGTGGGGATCATCGCAGCCTCAATGATCTTACCATCGTCTGGAATGAGACTGTCAATGACGCCAACGGCGCGGTAGATCACGGCATTTTGAAGGCGGCCAAGCTGCGCTATGCCGCAAATACCTACACGCTTTCCGCACCATTGGAACTGGCAGAGCTGCCGGATCGCACGCTGGCTGACCACTTTGATGCCTATGTCAGCGGCAGCAATCAGGTGCAGGCTGCCATTCAGGCCACCCGGTATGACGATGAAAAACCGGAGGTAATCGGCGGCGTGACCGTTCCGGGTGAGGAAACGATCCTCTATACCGCTACCTCTAATTTTATCACCGATGCGGTGGCAGTGGAACAGATCGGTGTGGATTATGCAACGCTGGCGCTGAACAGCCTGACACCCATTCGCTTTACCATCCGCAACACCGGGCTGAACGATGTGACAAACCTAACGGTCAAGCTTGGCAGCGGGGAAACCGCCACCCTTACGGAAAAACTGCTGCCCAATGAAAGCACCACCCTTACCGTCTGGCACCATGTGAGAGACCGCGTGACCGACCCGAGCTATACCATCACCGCCGCCGGCGGCATCAACGAAAACGGCACAGTGTATCTGGATTATCCCGACATTGGCATCTCGCAAATGGAAGTGATTGCGGAGAGCGCCGGCAAGCGCACGGTGCGCATGACCCTCTATAATTCCTCTGCCGCCACGCTGGCCGGCGGAAAGAACCGCGAGGTGAAGCTTGCGTTCTATGCGGATGATCTGCATACCAAGCCTGCAGAGGTAGCCTGCGCCACAAACGGCGTATCGGTTCGCGATAATGAAATCACCGTTTCCGGAGACAGCGCCCTCGCCCGCATCGATCAGGGAACCTTTACACTGGACCTGACCTATGATCTGGGCAGGTATATGACATCCATTGGCAAAACCGAGATCCCCAATGTGGGTACCTATCTGTACGCCGAGGCGTGGGCGGAAGGCCAGATCGGTGGAACGGGAAGCAATCAGCGCCTGCCGGAGTATAACGGCAGTGACAGCGAGGCCAGCGTCCATATGACCGGCGCACTGGCCCGCACCGGAGAGCAGCTGACGATGGATGTGACACAGGGGAACGACGGCAACGGTCACAGCACCGCCGCCATTACCCTGCGCAACAACTCCCTGCAGTCTCAGACTAGCGCAGAGCTGGTGGCCACGCTGCTGGATGCTGCCGGGACCGTTCTGGAAACGAAAAAGACCAGTATTGGCGGTGCCATCTCCGGGGAAACCTTCCAGGCGGAAAACGTCACCTTCTCCCGGCTTGGCACCCGCGTAGTGGTGCGAGCCGCAGTGCCCGGTAATGACCTTCTGACCTTTGAAGGTCTGGCAGTGGGGCTCGGCGATTTTACCGCCAACGGAACGAACTATACCTATACGCTGCAAAATGATAGCGGAGCAACATCTACGCTAGTCACAGCGGTGTCTGGAAACGGCGAGCCCGTGAGCATCAACGGACAGGCTCTGTCCACCGGCGGCAGCGCAACCGTTGCCATCCCCAACAGCGGCACAACCGACATTGTCGTGGAGATCGGCACTAAAACCTACACGCTGACGATTCTGCGCAATAGCGGCACAGGCGGCGAAGCGACCAGCTACACGCTGACCTTCGACACCAACGGCGGCAGCGCCATCGCGCCCATCACTCAGGACTACGGCACTGCCATCACCGCCCCCGCCGATCCCACCAAAACCGGCTACACCTTCGCAGGGTGGACCCCGGCCATCCCGGCCACCATGCCCGCCGAGAATATGACCATCAAGGCTAAGTGGACCGTGAACCAGTACACCCTCACCTTCGACACCAACGGCGGAAGTACCATCGCGCCCATCACCCAGGACTACGGCACTGCCATCACCGCCCCCGCCGATCCCACCAAGACTGGCTACACGTTTGCGGGCTGGACCCCGGCCATCCCCACCACCATGCCCGCCGAAAACCTGACCGTCACGGCTCAGTGGCGCTACAATGGCGGTGGAAGCAGCGGCTACAGCTACTACACCACCAAGGCAGCTGCCGGTACTGGCGGTTCCATCTCTCCCTCCGGCAATGTCAGCGTCCGCGAGGGCAAAGATCAGACCTTCACCATCACTCCGGATAAGGGCTATGCTGTTGCCAATGTCAAGATCGACGGCAAGAGCATCGGCGCGGTGAAGTCCTACACCTTTGAGAATGTCAGAAGAACCCATACCATCGAGGTCATCTTTATGAAGGCCAACGGCAACCCCCAGACCGGCGTGTTTGTGGATGTAGCGGAGGGCAGCTACTATGAGGAGGCGATTGATTGGGCAGTGGAGAAGGGCATCACCAACGGCGTGAGCAGTAATATGTTCGCTCCCAACGATCCCTGCACCCGCGCGCAGATCGTCACCTTCCTGTGGCGTGCGGCCGGTTCTCCCGCCCCCAAGAGCATAAGCAGCTTCACGGATGTTCCCGCTGACGCTTTCTATGCCAAGGCTGTTGCCTGGGCTGTCGAAAACGGCATTACCAGCGGCACAGGCGAGAGTAAGTTCAGCCCCAACGCTACCTGCACCCGTGCGCAGGCGGTGACCTTCCTCTATCGTGCCTCCGGCAGCCCCGCAGTCAGCGGTAGCGCCGAGTTCAGCGATGTTTCCGCCACAGCCTTCTATGCAGACGCAGTGGCATGGGCAGCGAAGAAGGGCATCACCACCGGCATCGGCGGCGGACTGTTCGGCGCCGACAACGACTGCACCCGCGGTCAGATCGTGACCTTCCTCTGGCGCTGCAAGAAGTAAGCGGCTGACATACGGCTAAACATCAAAGCCGCTGGCATGACCACATAAGCGAACATCGGACAGCGCAGCGGACGGGCATCTCGCCCCGAAGCTGCGCTGTTCCTTTTTTGCTACAGGAAACATTTTGTCCGAACACACAACACTTTGAGCCATGCCGCTGCTCCAGCGCGGCAAGGAGACAGCATTATGAAAAGAATCACAAGAATCATTCGTCCGATCATCTGCATGGCCGTCCTCCTCTTTGCCATGACCACGGCAGTCATGGGCTGCTATCAGAAAGAGGCGGGGCCTATCGACATTCCCGGCAGAACGCCTTCCGGCACCTACATCGAGCGCGCGACCTACGAGCTGCGCCGCGAACGCCGCGTGCGCGTGGCGACATCCGACGGCCCCGAGCAGGTCATCATCCTCGGCCACGGGGCGCTGCGCGTCTCCGCCCGCGCGTTCCATGCCGAGGTCGAAGCCGCCGAGGGGCAGATCAGCGCCGTGCTGCAACACCTGACGAACCGTCCGCGCAGCGAACGCACCATCAGAAACAACGTAAAGCTCAAGCAATAATTCAGTCAAAAAGCGGTGGCTTCCGGCCACCGTTTTTTTGTCGAAAAATGAGTGCATTTTCCTCTTGCAATTCGTTTTTAATTGTTGTATCCTAAGCACTGTCAATTCAAAGTGATAGTCAATTCAGGTTAACTATCTAAGTATTTTTAAGAAAGGAGAACCACATGCAGACCAACGAGATCCAGGAGCTGCTGCTCGACACGATCCCCGCGTGGCACTACTGGTTTGCCCGTCCGTTCAAGCGCATGCTGAACGACGGCGTCAGCCTTGACATGTACTACTGCATCCAGTCGATGCGCCGCAGCGGCCGCACGATGACGATGACAGAGCTTGCAAACTTTGCCCGCATGCCCAAGCAGCAGATGAGCAAGCTCGTCGACAAGCTGGTCGAGGGCGGCTTTGCCGAGCGGCTGAGCGACCCCGACGACCGCCGCGTCATCCGCCTGCGGGCGACTGAGAAGGCCGACGAATACGTGGCGAGCTTTTTAGAGAAGGATGCGGCGGAGTTCCGCGCGTTTTTCGACCAGCTCGAAGGCGAAGAGCGCGAGACCTTCTGCACGGCGCTTCGCACCATCCACGACACCTTTGAGGCCAAACGCAAGCGCATGATCGAGCAGGGCAAGCTGCCCGACTGTCCCCCACAAACTAAGAAAGGAGGCCACTGCCGATGAATATGATCCATCGCTTCATGGGCTGCATCCGCGAGTATAAAAAGCCCACGATCCTGACGCTCTTGTGCATGGTCGGCGAGGTCGCGATTGAAGTGCTGATCCCGTTTTTCACCGCCAATCTCGTCAATGAGATCAAGGGCGGCGCGGAGCTCAGCGGCGTTGTGCGCGTGGGCCTTGGGCTCATCCTGATGTCGCTCGTGTCGCTCAGCTGCGGCGCGCTCGGCGGGCTTTACGGCTCGCGCGCGAGCGCCGGCTTTGCCAAAAACGTCCGCCACGATGTTTTCACCCGCGTGCAGAGCTTCGCGTTTGAAAATATCGACAAATTCTCCTCCGCCTCGCTCGTCACGCGCATGACGACCGATATCAACAATGTGCAGATGTCCTTTATGATGTGCATCCGCATCGCGGTACGCGCACCGCTGATGTTCCTCTTCGCCGTCATCATGGCCTATATCATGGGCGGCGCGCTGGCGACGACATTCCTCATTATCATTCCCGTGCTGGTAATCGGACTTCTTCTGATCGCACGTAAGGCAATGCCCGCGTTCCGCGCGGTGTTCCGCAAGTACGATAAGCTCAATGAATCGGTCGAGGAAAATGTGCGCGCGATGCGCGTGGTCAAGGGCTTTGCCCGCGAAGGGTATGAAAAGCAGAAGTTCGCCGCGGCCTCGCACGATATCGCCAAGGACTTCACCTTCGCCGAGCGCGTCGTCGCGCTCAACGCGCCGCTGATGCAGTTCTGCGTATACTTCAACATGATCTTCGTGCTATTTGTCGGCTCGCGGATCATCATCACGAACGGCGGCACGACCATCGACGTTGGCCAGCTCTCGGCCATGCTGACCTACGGCATGCAGATCTTAATGTCGCTGATGATGATTTCGATGATCTACGTGATGATGACGATGTCGTATGAGTCCTTCGTCCGTATCTGCGAGGTACTCGAGGAAGAGCCCGCGCTCACCGATCCCGCATCTCCCGCGATGGACGTAAAGGACGGCTCCATCGACTTTGAAAACGTCAGCTTCAAGTACTCCGCACAGGCGAAGAAATTCGCGCTGCAGGACATCAATCTGCACATCGACTCGGGCATGACCGTCGGCATCCTCGGCGGTACGGGCTCGAGCAAGTCGACCCTCGTGCAGCTCATCCCGCGCCTTTACGATGTGAGCGAGGGCTGCGTCAAGGTCGGCGGCAGAGATGTGCGCGAATACGACCTTGAGGCGCTGCGCGGCGCGGTCAGCGTCGTGCTGCAAAAGAATGTGCTGTTTTCCGGCACGGTCAAGGATAACCTGCGCTGGGGCAACGAAAACGCCACCGACGACGAGATGATCGAGGCGTGCAGGCTCGCGCAGGCGGACGAATTCGTCCGCTCCTTCCCCGACGGGTATGACACCTATATCGAGCAGGGCGGCTCGAACGTCTCCGGCGGACAGAAGCAGCGTCTCTGCATCGCCCGGGCGCTTCTCAAAAAGCCGAAAATTCTGATCCTCGACGACTCGACCTCCGCGGTCGACACGCGCACCGACGCGCTGATCCGCGAGGGCTTCCGCACCTATATCCCCGAGACGACGAAGATCATCATTGCCCAGCGCGTCGCGTCCGTGCAGGATGCCGACCTCATTCTCGTGATGGACAACGGCCATATTGCGGACATGGGCACGCACGATCAGCTCCTCGCTTCGAGTGAAATTTACCGCGAGGTCTACGAATCCCAGACGAACGGAGGTGAGCAGGATGAAGCGTGATCCCAAGAATTCCCGCCGCCCAAACGACGGCGCGGCGAACCTCGCCATGCTTAAGCGCACGGTGAAAAAGCTCTTTTCCTACTATCCTGTGCTCGCGCCCGTCACGTTCGCGTGCATCCTGTTCTCGGCCATCGTCACGTCGATCCCGTCGCTTTTCGTGCAGAATGTCATTCAGGTCATCGAAAAGTGGTACGTCTCGCGCGACTGGGTCTCCGCCAAAGCAGAGCTCATCCCCATCCTGTCACTGCTCATCTCGCTCTATGTGCTCTCGATCATCGCGATCCTGGTCTACAAGCAGCTCATGGCCTATATGACGCAGGGCTTTCTCGACAAGCTCCGTCAGGAGATGTTCGGCGGCATGCAGGATCTTCCCATCCGCTACTTCGACACCCACCAGCACGGCGATATCATGAGCTTCTACACCAACGATATCGACACGTTGCGCCAGCTCGTGTCCGAAGCCATCCCTGCCTTCATCCAGTCTGGCGCGATCGTGCTGGCCGTGTTCGGCATTATGCTCTATTTCAGCATCTGGCTGACGCTCATTTCGGTGCTCGGCGTGATTCTGATGATCGTCGTCACCAAGCGCGTCGGCGGCGGCAGCGCCAAATTCTTCCTGCGCCAGCAGCAGGCCGTCGCCAAAACCGAGGGCTATATTCAGGAGACGATGACCGGCCAGAAGGTCGTCAAGGTCTTCTGCCACGAGCAGCGCTCCATTGAGGAGTTCGACAAGATCAACGACGCCCTCTTTGAAGACAGCTACCGCGCCCACGCCTATGCCAGCGTGCTCGGCCCCATCATCGGCAACATCGGCAACTTCCTCTATGCGGCTCTGGCGCTCGTGGGCGGCGTGCTGCTGCTTATCGGCGTTCCGAACCTGAGCCTTTCCGGCAAGGCGCTGGATATCTCGATCCTCGTCCCGTTCCTCAACATGACCAAGCAGTTCACGGGCAATATCAACCAGCTCTCCCAGCAGATCAATTCCATCGTCATGGCGGGCGCAGGCGCGCAGCGCGTCTTCTCCCTCATCGATGAAAAGGCCGAGACGGACGACGGCTTCGTTACGCTCGTCGACGCGGACATCGCCCCCGACGGCACGATCAGCAAGAGCGACCATCACACCGGCCACTGGGCGTGGAGAAATCCGAACGACAACGGCAAGGTCTCTTACCGCGAGCTGCGCGGCGACGTGCGCCTCATCGACGTGGACTTCGGCTACGAGCCGAATAAAGAGGTCCTGCACGACGTCTCCGTCTACGCGGAGCCCGGTCAGAAGGTCGCCTTTGTCGGCGCGACCGGCGCGGGCAAGACGACCATCACGAACCTCATCAATCGCTTTTACGACATTGCCGACGGCCAGATTCTCTACGACGGCATCGACGTCAGCAAGATCAAAAAGGCCGACCTGCGCCGCTCGCTCGGCATCGTCCTGCAGGACGTCAACCTCTTCACCGGCACGGTGATGGACAACATCCGTTATGGTAAACTCAACGCGACGGATGAAGAGTGCATCACCGCGGCAAAGCTCGCCGGTGCGGACGATTTCATTACGCGCCTTCCGCAGGGCTACGCGACGGAGCTCGCCAACAACGGCGCAAACCTCTCGCAGGGTCAGCGCCAGCTCATCTCCATCGCCCGCGCGGCGGTCGCCGACCCGCCGGTCATGATCCTCGACGAGGCGACCTCGTCCATCGACACACGCACCGAGGCCATCGTCCAGCGCGGCATGGATCAGCTGATGGAGGGCCGCACGGTGTTCGTCATCGCGCACCGCCTGTCCACCGTCAAGAATTCCGATGTCATCATGGTCCTCGACCACGGCCGCATCATCGAACGCGGCAGCCACGAAAAGCTGATTGCGGAAAAAGGAACCTATTACCAACTCTACACCGGCGCATTCGAGCTTGAATAACTCAAAAAAGGACACATCGTACGGATGTGTCCTTTTTTGAGTTCGCATATCGTCCAAGTCCTCCCGCTATATTGTGTTGAACGCAATTTTTAAGGGAGGAATTCTATGTCTCGTTCCTTTTTCCGCACCTACGGCTTTCTGAGCGCGATGCTGCTCGCCATCGTACTCGGATGCGTGCTGGGCGCGCTGTGGCCGGGGGCGACGTGTCTCGCCCCGCTCGGCACGATCTTCATTAACCTGATGTTCTGCATCGTCGTGCCGCTCGTGTTCTGCTCGCTGAGTAGCTCCATCGCCTGCATGAAAAGCCCGAAGCGCGCGGGGAGGATCATGGGCACGACGCTTTTGGTCTTCATCGTCACGGGCCTTATCGCCGCAGTCATCATGCTCTTTGCGATGCGCCTCTATCCCCCGGTCCTCGAGCCGTGGGCGGACGCGGCGGCGGGCGAGGTCGATGAACAGGCGAGCGTCGCACAGCTGCTCGTCAACTTCTTCACGGTCGAGGATTTCGCGGCGCTGCTGTCCCGCCGCGCGATGCTGCCGCTCATCGTCTTCTCCATCCTCATCGGCTTTGGCGTCAATCTGAGCGGCGGCGCGGACTGCCTGACGGCAAAAGTCCTGCAGGACATGACGAACTGCCTTTTGAAGGTCGTCTCGCTCATCTCCTACTACGCGCCCGTCGCGTTTTTCGGTTTTTTCGCCTCACTCGTCGCGACCTACGGTGCACAGATCACCGCGGCCTATGGCCGCGCGATGCTCGTCTACTATCCGCTCTGCTTTGTCTACGTGCTCGTCGCGTTTCCGCTCTACGCCTATCTCGGCGGCGGAAAGGAGGGCGTGCGCGTCATGCGGCAGCACATCCTGCGCCCTGCGGTCACGGCGCTCGGCACCTGCTCGTCCGTCGCGACGATCCCGACGAATTTAGAGGCCGCGGAAGACAGCGGCGTGCCGCGTGACATCTCCGACCTCGTCCTGCCGCTGGGCGCGACGATGCACATGGACGGCTCGTGCTTCAGCTGCGTGCTGAAGATCGCGTTCCTCTTCGGCGTGTTCGGCATCCCGTTTGAGGGCGCGGGGCTCATCGTCAAAATTCTGCTTGTCGCCGTGTTCAGCTCGGTCGCGATGAGCGGCATCCCCGGCGGCGGGTACATCGGCGAGTACATCATCTGTACGCTCTTCTTCCCCGCGCAGATGGCCATTGCCTACCCCATCGCCGTGACGATCGGCAACCTTGTCGACCCACCCGCGACGATGATCAATTCCGCTGGCGACTACGTCGTGTCGTTCCTTGTTGCACGCTTCACCGAGGGAAAAGACTGGCTTGAGCGTGCGCAGAGGGAAAAGGCTGCACACTAAATTTTCCGTGCGCTTTCCGCGCAGGCATGCTATAATGCTGTTCGTTAACGAAAGAAGAAAGATTCGCCCGCTGCGCGCGGGCAGAAAGAGGTTTTTATCATGGAAGTTGGTCTTTCCATCGCGCAGATGCAGCGCGGCATGGACGTGGAAGGCTTTTATCTGCTCAAGGCCGCCTTTGCCAAGGCGACAGCCAGCGGCAAGCCGTTTTTGAGCGCAGTGCTCGCCGACACGAGCGGCACGATCGAAGCAAAGGTCTGGGACTACAGCGGCCCCATCGGCGAGCGCGACGTAGGCAAGGTGCTCAAGGTGCGTGGGAGCGTATCGGACTACCGCGGCATGCCCCAGTTCACAGTCGACAAGCTGCGCCTCGCCGAAGACAATGACCGCGTCGACGTCTCGAAGCTCGTGAGCGTCGCGCCCATCGACCGCGAGGCCGGCTATGACGAGGTCAAGGCACTCGTTTCGACCATCGAGGACGCAGACTACCGTGCCGTGTGCGAGGAAATGCTGCGCCGCCACGAGGCAGCGTTCCGCACCATTCCCGCCGCCAAGAGCGTTCACCACGGCTTTTTGTCCGGCCTTCTGATGCACACGCTCAACATGCTGCGCCTTGCCGATTTTCTGTCCGCGCAGTACGCGGACACCGTGAACCGCAGCCTGCTTCTCACCGGCACGCTGCCTTACTAGCATCTAAAGTCACCTCAATCAGATTGGCTTCGTCCTTTACAGCTTCAATCTTTGTAATATTGAA
>ENA-UEQH01000700-UEQH01000700.1-human-gut-metagenome-genome-assembly--contig:-NODE-700-length-16901-cov-6.620661_pt1 | contig 16901 bp, 10 predicted proteins | sample MGYA00242945_ERZ507943 | MGnify/ENA primary metagenome ERZ507943 (study PRJEB26167, sample SAMN06115418) | human gut metagenome | host: Homo sapiens | place: China:Hubei | collected 2015-03-06 | study... | reverse complement strand
CGCATAGCTCGAATGACCGATAATGATGTGCGTCGTGCCCTTGCCAAGGACCATTGCGATGTGAACGACTTCATGGCTGGAATACCGGCGCAAGGGCATCGGCGGAAGTGACGCCGCTGCCGTTCTCGGAATTTCACCATTCCGCACCGGGCGGGATCTCTACTATGACAAGCTGAATATCGTCACAGCGGATGATGCCGAAAACTGGGTTCAGCTGGAGGTTGGAACTCTGCTGGAGCCGCTGGTTGCCAAGATCTTCGCCCATAAGACGGGCTATAAGATCTACCGCCGGCCATTCATGTTCCGGCACCCGCTGTATCCCTGGATGCTGGCGGATCTGGATTATATGGTGGAGCTGCCGGACGGTACATCAGCCATCCTTGAGATCAAGACCACGAACTATAATGCCAAGGATAACTGGTGGTACAACGGCGAGGAAATCGTTCCTATCTACTATGAATCGCAGGGGCGGCACTACATGGCGGTCATGAACATTGACCGGGTCTACTTCTGCTGCCTTTACGGAAATTCGGAAGACGAGGCAATCATCCGCCGTATCGACCGTGACATGGCCTATGAAGAAGAACTGATCGCTTTGGAACGGGACTTCTGGGAGAATCATGTTCTCACAAAAACGCCGCCTCCCTATGTGGAAGCGGATGGCGACCTGATCCTCGAAAGCCTGCGGCGAAAGCTGGGGCCTGCGGACAAGGATGCGCCTCCTGTGCTGCTGGGACAGACACAGTTTGGGCAGTTGTCCAAGCTTCTTTCCCTGCAAGAGCAGAAAAAGGAGCTGTCGGCTGATGTGAGCAAGCTGGACAAGGACATCAAGCGGTTGAAGGGTATGCTCATCGAGAGAATGGGCACAAGCTGCACCGCCGTGTATAACGGCTCTGCGGAGAGCTACACCATAACCTACAATCCGGTACGCTCCGCAGGCATATCGAAGGACGCCTTAGAGCGTTTGAAGGACGAACACCCTGACATTTACGATCAGTATGTCACGGTGTCCGAATGGCGAAGATTCCATGTGAAAAAAGCTGCTTTGCAGGCAGCGTGAAAAGAAACGGAGGTGATGTGCTGTGAGCATTGTTGCAGCACTGGACAAGGTACTGTTTTTCAATGCGTCCAGCAAATATTCTGTTCTTCGGATGAAAACGGAGGACAGCAGCGTACCCACAGAAGCCCGGAGCCTCTATCGCTATCACGACCACCTGATCCGCTTTACCGCCGTCGGCATCGAATTGCCGCAGACGGATACGGTGAAGATCGAGATGGATGGAGAGTGGAAGGACGGAAAATACGGGCTCCAGCTTCAAGTCGATCATTGGCAGGAGATCGTGCCGCCCACATTGGAGGGCGTCCGCAATTATCTTGCCTCCGGTCTGCTGAAGGGCATCGGAGAAAAGACCGCCGACGCGATCATTGAAAAGTTTGGCATCAATGCTCTGGAGATTCTGGAACATCAGCCAGACCGGCTTCTTGAGATTCGCGGCATTACGAAGGAGCGGCTTGCGGAGATCAAGGACACCTATGCGGAAACCAGCCGGATGCGTGTCCTGATGACCCTGCTGGCCCCGTTCAAGGTCACCCCGACGACCGCGCAGAAGATCTATCAGCATTTCGGGCCTGCCTGCGCGGACATCGTGAGACAGAGTCCCTTCAATCTCTGCCAGGTGCCGGGATTCGGCTTCAAGCGCATTGACGCCATCGTACAAAAATCCGGTGGAGACCTGCGTGATCCGAAGCGTGTTCACGGTGCGCTCTTTTATGCGCTGGAGGACGCACGGACAAAGGACGGACATCTCTATCTGGAGGCGGAGGCTCTGCTCAAAGCGGCTATGCAGCTGCTCAATGAGCGGATACCCCTCCCACAGATGCGTGTCCCCATGAGCCAGGTCGAACAGGAGCTGTCTGCCATGATCCGGCAGGACGAGGTGGTGTCGAATCACGGCAATGTGTATCTGCCCAAGCAATTCCTGCAGGAGAGCGAAACCGCACAGAAAGCGGTAGAGCTGTTTCTGGCAAAGCCGACGGTGGTGGACATCACGCAGCCGTTGGAGCAAGTAAAGCGTAGCTTAGGGCTCAACCTGTCCAAGCGCCAGTCAGAAGGCGTGGAAATGGTGTTCCGGCATAACCTGTCCATTATCACAGGCGGCCCCGGCACCGGCAAGACCACGGTTCTGAAAATGGTGATCGAAGTGTACCGTCAACTCTATCCGCGGCAGAAAATCGTACTCGGAGCGCCCACAGGTAAGGCGAGCCGGCGTATGGCGGAGGCAACGGGGATCGATGAAGCACAGACGCTCCACAGCATCCTGGGGCTTCACGGTGATTCGGAATCCAAGAAAGACCGGGAACGGAAACCGCTGGAGGCAGGGCTCCTGATCGTGGACGAGACTTCCATGGTCGATATGTGGCTAATCCATCAGCTCTTTTCACGCTTGCGCCCCGGCACCAAAGTCCTTTTGGTCGGTGATGCAGACCAGTTAGAGAGTGTGGGCGCCGGTGATGTATTTCACGAGCTGATCGGCTCCGGCGTCGTGCCAGTCACGGTGCTGGACGAGATCTTCCGTCAGGCGCAGGACAGCCTGATTGCCCACAATGCCCGTTTTATCAACGAGGGCAAAACGACGCTCTACTATGGTGAGGACTTTGCCTTTCACAAGGCAGAGAGCCAGGAGGAGACTGCCGGCATCATCCGTGAGCTTTACCGGGAGCAGATCGCCGCAAAAGGAATCGAGCAGGTGGAGATTTTATCGCCGTTCCGCTCTGAGGGCGAGGCATCGGCCAACAGCCTGAATGAAGCTATCCGCGAGGAGATCAACCCCGCAGCGCCGGAGACGCCGGAGATCGTGTACGCCGGAAAGATATTCCGCCTCAACGACCGCGTGATGCAGATGCGGAACAACTATGAGATCAAGCTGTATAACCGCTCCGGCAAGCAGGTCGGCGAGGGTGTTTTCAACGGTGACATCGGCACGATTCGCAAGATCAGCGGTACCAATGTCGTGATCGAGTTTGACGGCCGCTATATGGATTGTCCGCAGGTGCTTCTGGATGATTTGGAGCTGTCCTATGCCATTACGATCCACAAATCCATGGGCTCAGAGTATGATACGGTCATTATTCCGCTGCTGGCTGCCCATAATGTGCTTCTGACACGGAATCTTCTCTACACGGCAATCACGCGTGCCAAGCGCCGCGTGCTGCTGGTGGGTGAAAAAAGGGCGCTGTATATGGCGATCCATCGGAGCCGAAAAGGAAAACGCAATACCATGCTGGGCGAACGCATCGCCCTCTACTATAAGGCAGTCACGCTCAAGGCTCTCCGTAACGAAGAGGGCGAAGAATGGCAGCGTGCCAGTTAATGTGAGATGAATGTGCAAAAAAACGCACAGTCATCTCTTATTTATTTTATGAAGGGAGTATCAAACCATGTCCAGAGAAAGAATTATGCTGACCCAAGCGATCCCCGCCGTACAGCAGCTTCGCAAGGTGCAGGGCTTTGACCCGCTGCGCTTTCTGAAAAGAAACGCCAACGGCGGAATCGAGCTGGAGCCGCGCTATCAGCGGCTCTGGTTCCGATTGGCCTGCCCCGATGGAAAAATGCTGCTGAACCGGCTGCGGGTCACCGACCAGATCGCCGTTTATGAGGCGCAGGTATTTCTGTCCAGAGAGGACAACCAGCCCATTACCAATTTTACCGCGGCGGTGGAAAAGGCTCAGGCTCCTGCCGGACGCTATGTGCAGGCCGCGCAGGACGAGGCACTGAAAACGGCGCTGGATAATGCAGGCTTCGGCATCCAGCTCTGTGAGATCAACCCCTCTGCGGTGGTAGATGCACAGGCCGATGGAAAACAGGAAGTCGCAACGGGCGCTGTAAATCGTCAGGAGACTGCTCCGGCGGTAAATAGAACCACAGCGCCGCAGCGAGAAACGTCTGTCGGTGAAAATCATCCGGTGCAGGCAGTGCCTACACCGCAAGAGGTTCAACCGCAGGAGGCGGCAAAGACGCCCAGCGCAAATCAGCAGGTGGTTCCCCCCGCCCAGCAGGCGGAAAGCGTTTCAGACGCCATGAGTCTGCTGCAGGCGTTAAGCGGCGGAACTGCGGCTTCTGAGCCTGATCCGGTTATGCCCCAAAAGGCGCAGGAGGTTCCTTCGGAAACAGCGGAGCCTGCTGTCACGGAGCGGGCTGAAACAGCGCGGACGGTGAAGCCTGTCGTGGTCGATATGCCGGCAGCGGCATCGACAGCGGCTGCACCGAAATATTCGGACGATATGACGGTGGACGAGATCCTTTCGCTGATGACAGAAGAGGAAGCCGCGGAGCTGGTCGTAACCACCGGTGTCAATAAGGGCTGGACGATGGCACAGGTTTCTGAGCAACGTCCCTCCAGCCTGAAATATTACGCCTATCTCTGTGAGGATTGCGGCAATATTATGAAGGCTGCCGCCATGCTTCTGATGGGCGGTTCGCAGCAGTTAAAGGCAAGCTGACCGCTTTCCATCCGTAAATTTCGCGTCTTGGGAGGGATGCTGGTTTGAATTGCGGGAAAAAGCATGATCTCCCCTTTGGCATTATGGATGTGGCCGGGCTCCTCCGCCTGAATATCAGGCGGAGGGCTCCCGGTCAGGTGTATGTGGATTGTCCCATCTGCGGTGACCGCCGGGGGAAAATGAATCTGAACACGGCAAAAGATCTGTGGCGCTGTAACTACTGCGGTGAAGGCGGCGGAATGTTGTCCCTTTACGCAAAGGTATATGGCGTCAGCAATTCTGACGCTTATCGGGAGATCTGCGACGCTTTGGCGGTAAATGGTTTTTCACCGGACTATACCGTTCCGGAGAAGACGACGCCTGCGGAGGCCGAGCAGTCTGACGCAGCTTCTGTCCAGGAAGTGCATCAGACCCTCTCCATGCTGCTGTCCATGCTGACCCTCATTCCGGCGCACCGCGCACACCTTCAGTCTGTGCGGGGGCTGTCCGACGATGAGATCACACGCTTTGGCTTCAAGAGCACGCCGCCCCCTTTCCTGTGCCGCTCCCTGACCAATCGGTTGGTCAAGGCGGGCTGCAGGGTGCAGGGTGTTCCCGGCTTCTATGTGGATGATAACGGCTGCTGGACGGTCAAATTCCACCAGCGGACATCAGGCATCATCATTCCCATCTTCGGTGTAGACGGTTTGATCCGCGGCGCACAGATCCGGTTGGATCATCCTCTCAAGGATAAGGACGATCCACCGGAGAAAACGGGCGTGAAATATCTGACGTTGTCCTCCACGGGAAAGCGCATGGGAACGACCTCGGGGAGCCCCATTCATTTTGTGGGCGACCCCTGCTCCCGCGTTGTATATGTGACGGAAGGCTGCCTCAAGGCGGATGTCGCTCACGCGCTGATGCACAGGACCTTTGTTGCCACGCTGGGAGCCAACAACACCGCCAAGCTGGATGAACTGTTTGCGTTCCTGCACCGAAACGGAACGGAGGAGATCATCGAGGCGGAGGACATGGATAAGTACAGTAATGAAATGGTGGAGAAAGGCGCATCGAAGATCTATGCGCTGGCGGCCAGGCACGGGATGCGCTGCCGCAGGCTCACATGGAATCCCAATTACAAGGGCATTGATGACTGGCAGCTTGCGCTGCGCCGGAAAGAACAGAAAATGAAGGAGGATCCAGGAATGACATTTAAGGAGCAATATCTTAATGGCCTATGCGGGCTGGAAATGCTGGAAGCCTGTACGGAAAAATGGCATGCGATGAAGGTGGACAGTATTTCCCTGCGGGAGTATCTGGGGCTGACGGAGCAGGAATACGATGCGTACTTACAGACCGCCCCCGGCGTTTCTTTTCAGGAGCTGTTGGACAGTCAGCGCAAAATGCAGCGGTTTCGTGTTTATCAGCTGGAGCTGGAGCATGGCGAGACGCGCGCATTCGCCTTTGGCGGCATTGACGCGCTGCACAAGGCCGGCTTTCAGCAGCCGCCGGCGGCGGAATACACACTCGTTTACGACGGTGAGCTAACCTGCCCGGTCGGGCAAGATGAACGTGATATTCTGGAGCGCATTTTTGCACGCTATAATCAGGCGTTCCCCCCGGACTATCACGGCCGCAGCATTGCCCCATCCGATGTGCTGGAGTTGTATGATGAAAGCGAGCGCAGATACTTTTACTGCGATATGGCTGGTTTTCCGCAGGTGAAATTCTCTCCCGCGCTGGCAAAGAAGGCTTGAATGCAGGCTTTACCGCAGACGATCCATTTAGAAATGGACGAGCAGAAGAGAAAGCAGCTGAAAGCCATGCTGGGAATCTGTCAAGGACTTGGGGCGGAGACACGGTATCATCCGGAACACCGTTATTTCACAGCTATGGTCTGGACTGGATGGGATACTCCCTGCGGAATGGGAGAGGCCCTTGCTGTCCAACAGAAAATTCAAAGAACAGCCGCTCAGTACCCGGCCGTCGTGTGCTATTGCTTCGACCCATTCAGCACACTGGTCTATACGGTTTGAGCGCAGTATGTAAGAAGGGACGCCTTGTGCCATTGGCACAGGAGCGTCCTTTTCTCATTTTTTATTTAGGAGGAATGTACGAATGGGCGCTTTTTCAAATATGGATTATGAGCTTCAAAACAGCGAGGCTACCGTTTCCGACGCCTTTACGGAAGATGATGCTATGGATATGCCGCAGGCGGCTCCTGTGGAACCGGCGACAGCAAGTTCTCCGACTGCAGCTCCGACTCCGGCAGCGGCGGCCAGCGAACCGGCAACCGCCCTCAACACCCAAAGTGAGGATGAGGCCCGCCGTGCGCACGAAGCGGCTGAAGCCAAGCGCAAAGCAGAGTGGGACGCCAAACAGGCGGAAAAGCGGCGGGCGGAACAGGCCGCGCTGGAAAGGTTGGATGCCATGGGTCCGGCAGAGCTGCTCAAGGCTGCCGCAAAGCGTGTGTCCGCAGATACGGAGAAGCTGACGCGGCGCAACATGAAGGAGAGCGTTGCCGAGTTTATCCAGACCAAGTGCATTGATGACCTCGATTTTGCACGGCTTACCATGCACCCGCGCAAAAGCATGATCCACTGTTTCCAGTACATCAGCCGGAAGGCATGGGATTATGTGCAGGACGAGCTAAAGGCAAACGGCGTTCAGCCGGGACCCGGTCAGCAGGCATACGGCTGCGATATTCCAGATGATCTCTGCTATCAGTGGGCGGAGGACTATTTCCGTGACCCCGATGCCAAGGAGGATCAGGGGGATGAAGAGGAGTTTGTCCCGCAGCCCTATCGTGGGAAAACAGCTTCCAAGTCCGTTTCCAAGAAGAAAAAGGAAGAAAAGAAGAAAGAGCCGGAGAAGAAGGAACCGCCGAAAAAAGCGGAGGCCGATGATGGGCAGATCTCGCTGGGCGATCTCTCCTCCTTTGGGGAGGCCGCCTGATGTACGCTTATAAAGGCTTTGAGCCGGATCTCTCCTGCCGTGGCTATCGGTTCGTCATGGGAAAGAATGTCACCCCGGAGGCAAACTGCGCCAGCAACGGCTTTCACTGTGCGGAGGACCCGCTGGATTGTCTTTCCTACTATGGCGACATGAATCGCTCCATTTACTGCTTGGTGCAGCCCGGCGGGGATATTGACGAGGACGATCGTGACTCCAAAATTGCCTGCACGGAACTGACAATCCTGCGGCGGCTGACGAGGAAAGAATTCTTTCTTCATGCACTTGCCTACATGGTGGATCACCCAGGCCGCAAGGTGAGCGACAAGGTACAGCGTGAGCACAGCACCAGCCGCAACGGCTATGCCATCGTTCGAGGCAAGACACCCACTGCGTGTGGAAAGCTGGGCGATATTCTCGCATTTGCCAGAGAGCGGCGTGAAACCGAAGTAATCTGTCAGATTGCGGTCGTTGAGGTCGATGGAGAAAAAATTCTGCCTGATGTATGGTATGACATTGATTTTGTGAAAAGAGAGGCGGTGCAGAAATGAAAAAAAGCAGTTTGCTGAAAATGAAGAATTTGCCTGCGACTGAAGAAATGCTTGCGGTTGCCCGTGAGGATGTGCCGGTCAAGGTCGGTTCGGGCTGGAACACTTCCTATCGATGCCGATACAGCGGTTTTGTGCGAAGCGCGGTAGAGGGCGGCATTTTGAAAGTCACCCTGTATGACCCGGATGCAATGCGCCTTGGCGGAACGCTGCCGGTCTATGAGATTTTCATGGAGAAAGAAAAGCAGCAGTTTCTCACCTATGACCGTTCCCATGACAAATGGCGGGCGGCAAAGATCGACTACTTGGAATGGCAGGCGAAGGGATCGAATAACGTGTGGATCAGCGCCGTAGATGATGCACAGATCCGGCAATATCTGGCGTCGGATGAAAAAAGCGTATATCGGGCTATGATAAAAGCGGCGGCTTTCGCGCAAGGTCAAATTGTTCAATGTCTCAAAGAGCCACGCCACCGGTTTCTTGTGACCGCATACCCGTTCCGACTTACAGCACGCTGTCAGAAAGGTCTCCTGCACCAAGTCCTCCGCAAGATGCCAGTCCCCTACGCGACGATATGTAAGCCGGACCATGGCATCAGAGTATTGAAGCATCAAATGATGGATGTACTCTCGCTGCTGCTTATCCATACAGTCCCTTCCTTCGCAAAATCTCACCAAAAAATCAGCTGCCATGCAATCAACAGCCGGCAGCTGATTTATTTGAACTGGTGGCTCTCACCATGCTCCATAATCGTTTTGCACACAGACAGGCACAATTTGACCTGCTCCGGCGCGGCATCTTTCAACATGCTTGCAAATTCAACAGAAATGCTGACGTCTGGATGAACCGGAATGTTGCTTCCAAGCAGAGTATAAAGATCAACGCGCAGTGCTGTCGATATATCCACCAGTAATGTCAGGCTCGGCTTCGTTTGACACCTCTCAACGTGGCTGATGTGCTGGGATGTAACACCGACCATTTCGGCAAGTTCAGCCTGCTTGAGATTGCAGCGGATTCGACATATTTTAATGTTGTTTCCGATTTCCTGATAATCAATCATACTTCAGCGTCTCCTGTAATACGCGCCACGGTACTATTCTGCCTATACGCATATTATACAGGGAGTCATTCGTACAATAAATCGACTATCAAGGCGTTTATCGCTCTTATAGATATAATGCGCATGATATTTTTACATTTTCCCCATGCGAAAACAATAGGAGTGCATCTGTACCGATGATCATTACGGTGCAGAGAAATGAATGGCATGCGTCACAAAAAATCGCAGAAAAAATCGAACTTCTTGTCACAAATCGACACTGTCAGGAGATGAATATAGTGAGGGCGCATTTTTGGAGGAGGTGGTCATTGGGGCAACATCCGCCGCAGACCCACTGTCATGTATCGTAGAGAGGAGAATATCAAATGAAGCTAAAACGATTCCGAAACAAATTCATTTCGATGCTGCTTACGCTGGCAATGCTTTTGACACTGTTCCCTACCGCAGTCTTTGCCGAGGATACGGCGGCTGACCGACCGGCCAGCGCCGAATTTAAGATCATGGGACTGTACGCTCTCCGGGATAACGGGCGGCGTGTGTCCTTCTTCTCTTATGAGTCAAGAGACAACGCATTCCTGACAAAAGCCAATATGACCTATCCCGACTCCTGGTTCAAGCTGATCTATGTGATCGAGAGATCACAGCCGGTCACGCTGGAACTGTATGAGATGAAGGATGAACCCGCGTATATGGATGAAGATATTGTTTCCATGCCGTATGCGCCGGAGGATGATGCGGATGGACACGGAAAACTCCAGAGCGAGGAGTTCCTTGGCCGCCGACTAGGCGTACTGGTGGGCGTTCCGGTGCAGGAAAATATTGCCCCGCTTCAGGAGGGGGATGACATTTATACGGCGGAGCAGGTGAGCTATTCGCCTATCGATGAAGATGAGTGGCTGAATATCGTCTATCAGACGATCCGCGGGAAGCGTCAGCCGGAAGTGATTGAGGATTTCTACGCTTTTGGCTTTGAGGGCAATCGCCTCGCCGGACTGGACGATGCGGCTGCAACGGTGAGCCTTGATGAGCTCCCTGCCCCGGAAGATATGGCAGAGACAGACGCTCTGCTCCCCTCGGAAAATCTAGATGCTCCAAATCCAGAAGCAAATTTGCCCGCTGACATCAACGATGAAGCAATGGATACGGAAAAATCTCCTGCCAATGAGACATCGGAGGATGGGGCTTCCGAGGAAAGCCTGACAACGGATACGGAGTCTGCAACGGCGATAGAGGAGTCCTTTGCTCCCTCTGCAAATGCGGAACCATTGGAAGATGATGCGGACACGACACCTGCCGATGCGGATACGGTGGATTCGGAGGCGGTGGAAACGGATAAGGCAGATGTGCCGGTGACAGCAATTGAGGACGAGCCTTCTGCAGAAAAACCTGTCGAAGCTGTTTCGGACGTGGAACCGGAGATCAATGAGGAGATCGACTATCTGCCGGAAAGTTCTGTTCTGCCCAGCGCACACGCTTTCTTCGGCTTGACGGATGCTGCCGAAGAAAGTGAAAACACCATCCAGAATATAGTCCTGTGGGACGGCAGCTACAGGGATGACAGCGGCAGCCTCACCCGTATTTCCAGCGGTGGCCGCTACGTCATCGTCATGCAGCCCTGCACGCCCCGGACAGCGATCTACAACAGCTTTCTTGGCTTTGATGTGCCGGAGAAAGGTGAGGCCATCGACACCTTCGAGACGATCAATTCCTGGGATGATCTGATCGCAATTCGGGATGAACTGGCCTGCAGCGGCGACCCTGTGGATCTGCTCAGCGGCAGTTTTACATGGAATTACCGTGACCTTGCGCTGTACGGCAAGGATGATCTGGAATTTACACGTTACTACGAATCTGTCCACGCGGATGAAAATTACGGGCTTGGCGGCGGCTGGACGTCCAACTTCTCCTATGCGCTGGAGTTTGACGGCCGTTCCGTGATCGCCCATTTGCCGAGAGCCGTTACGCTTTATTTCCCAATCGGCTTTGACGGCAGCTTTGACGCCTGCGGTGATTACTCGCTGGTGCAGACAGGCAGCGGTTACGCCATGACGGATAAGGCGGGGACGATCTACCGCTTCGACAATAGCGGCCGTATTCTGAGCATCGTCTATCTTAGTGGGAATACGCTGTCCTTCCAATATGACGGTGACAAGCTCCGGAGCGTGTCCAACGGCGCCGGCAGCTTTACATTCTCCTACAGCGGCGACAATATCGCTGCGGTGACGGACAGCGTGGGTCGCAGCATCCATCTGTCCTATGACGGCGGCCTCCTGACTGAAGTGGAAAACCCAGATGGAGACAGTCTGCGCTATGCGTATGACGGTAACGGGTATCTCAGTTCTGTTCAGAATCTCAAGGGTGATATCTATGTAGAGAATGAATATGACGCGCAGGGCCGTGTAGTCCATCAGTATGCCGTAAACTTCGGCACCTTTGATTTTACCTACGATTTCGATGGGCGGCACAACACCTGCACCGGCGAGGACGGCTATTTCCATGAGATCTGGTTTGATGAGCAGGGCCGGATCACCAAGTCTACAGATGCCAGCGGCAGCCAGACGGTGACCTATAACGACCTCAATCAAGTCACGAGCCGGACGGATCGTGAAGGCAACCGCACGTCCTATGCCTATGATGCCGTGGGCAACAAATCCAAAATCACTTACGCCGACGGCACTTATGAGCGGTTCGAGTACGACAGCAACCGGATGCCGACCATGATCCGTGACCGCAACGGGAATACGAGCTACTATACCTACGACCATCAGGGCAATATGACTTCCGCTACCGATGGCCGCGGTATGCCCCGCTCCTATGTCTATGATGCCGACGGCAATCTCACTTCCGCGGCGGATGCGCTGGGTGCGCAGACGACCTACACCTATGACGCTCAGGGTAACTGCACGTCCATGACAGACCCGCTGGGCAATGTGACCGCCTATATTTATGACGGGCAGGGCCGCCTGATCACAGTCACCGACGCCATGGGGTCAGTCACTTCCTATGAGTATACCGAGGCCGGCAAACTGGTGAAGGTCATCGGCGCCGATGGCAGCGAGCAGACCTACACGGTGGATGGCAACGGCTTCAACATCAGCGAAAGCGACCGCATGGGCCATGTCACCACCTTTACCCGTGACGCGCAGAACAACGTGACCTCTATCACCGATCCGCTGGGCAATGTGACCCGCTATACCTATGATGACAGCGGAAATCTGACCACAGCAACAGACGCCAACGGAGCGGTCACCCGCTATACCTACGATGCTGATGGCCGTATTGTTTCCATGACCGATGCCCGCGGCAATACTTGGCGCTATGCTTATGATCGGAACGGTCAACTGGTTTCCACCACCGATCCTGTCGGCGGCGTCAGTTCTACCAGGTACAACAGCGTTGGACGTACATCTTCCAGTACGGACGCCAATGGCAATACCACCCAATATACCTATGACGGCGTCGGCAACCTTACAAAGATCACCGATGCACTCGGCAAGAGCACCGTCAGCGAATACGATGCCAACGGTAATCTGACCGCCACTACGGATCGCAACGGCCACACCACCCGCTATGCTTACGACGCGGAGAATCGTTTGATCCGCATGGTGGATGCTGAGGGCAGCACGACCTCCTACACCTATGACGCTAACGGTCAGATGACCAAGACCGCCTCTGCCATGGGCGCGGAGACTTCCAGCACTTATGACGCGCTGGGGCGTCAGATATCCTCGGCGGATGCACTGGGCCATGTGACCGGCTACGAATATGATGTGCTGGGCCGCGCCACAAAGATCACCTACGCGGATGGAGGCTTTGTTGCCTACACCTATGATGCCAACGGTCAGGTTTTGACTGCCACCGATGAACTGGGCGGCGTGATCTCCTATGCCTACGATGCCAACGGCAGCCTGATCGAGATGACGGATGCCATGGGCGGCAAAACGGCATACGCCTATGACGCTGTCGGCAATGTGACTTCTGTTACCGATGCTCTGGGCGGGAGCACAACCTATCGCTACGACGAAACGGGAAATATGACCTCGGTTACAGACGCCAACGGCAATACGACCGGCTACACCTATGATGCTCTCGGCCGCGCTGTTGCCGTTACGGACGCCAATGGCGGCGTAACCCGCGCGGAATACGATCATAACGGGAACATTGTCAAGGCTGTCGATGCCGAAAGCAATGCCACTACTTATGTTTATGATGCGCTGGACCGTCTTACCAGTTATACCAACGCAGAGGGCTATACCTTCTCCTTCCGGTATGACAACGAGGGAAATACGGTTGCCTCTACTGACGGCAACGGCAATACCACCCGCTATACCTACGATGGACTGAACCGAGCAGTCTCCAGCACCAATGCCGAAGGCAATACCGCATACAACACCTATGACGCAGATGGCCGTATGGTAAAGTCCGTGAATGAAGAGGGTGCGGAAACCGCCTATGCCTATGATGCGGATGGCCGCCTGATCTCCATGACGGATGCCCTGGGTAATGTTACCGGCTTTGAGTACGACAGCAGGGATCGGGTCATCAAGGTCACCGATGCCAAGGGCAATGCGACCACATTCACCTATGATCTGGCAGGCAATGTCAAGAGCGAGACCAATGCCAGGGGTGTTGTGACCAGCTATGCCTACGATGCCAATGGCAACCTCACCTCCATGACGGATGCTGCCGGCACCGTGACCTATACCTATGACGCCCTGAATCGGATTACCAGCGTGAAAGACCGCCGTGGAAATACGCAGTTCTTCACCTATGATGCCACAGACCGCATCGTGCAGGTCAAGGACCGCAACGGCAATGCCACCCGGTATGTCTATGATGGCAATGGAAATATTGTAAAGACCATCGATGCACTGGGCACGGAGTCCGTATTTACCTACAATAAAAATGACCAGCTCATTTCCACCGACCTCCACCGCGTGGATGCCCTCAATGGCGTGGACTCCCACGAGATCACGCTGTATGAGTATGATGGTCGTAATCTGGTCACGAAGGAGATCAACGCGCTTGGCGACAGTACCGTTTATGTCTACGACGGCAACGGCAATCTGGTCTCCAAGACCGACGCGGACGGTTATGTGACCCGGTATTCCTACACCGCCCTTGATTTGGTGAAGAAAATCAATTACAATGGGGCAAAGGAAGTCTCCTACCAGTATAACAAGGTCGGCGAACTGGTGCAGATGGATGACTGGACTGGCACCAACACCTTCGAGTTGGACCTGCTGGGCCGCCTCCGGAAGATGACCGACCACAAGGGCAACACGGTTTCCTACACCTATGACGCTGTCGGCAATCAGACCGGCATTACCTATCCGGACGGCAGCAAGGTCTCCAACTTCTATGATGCGGTGTATAACCTCACCAGCGTCATTGACGCGGATGACGGCACCTATGCCTATGTCTACGATGCTGCCAACCGCCCTGTCAAGCTGACTTATCCCAACGGCTGGATCGAGCAGTATACCTATGACGCGGAGGGCAATCTCCTCAAGACGGTGGACACTGATCCCTTCCAGCTCTACAACAAAACGCCCAAGGTCAAGTATGAGTACACCTACGACGCCGAGGGCAATGTGCTGACGGAGTTCCAGCGGGACAGCGACGCCACGGAAAATCTCAAGAGCCGCACGGCCTTTACCTATGATGCATTAAACCGACTCACCGGCAGTACCCGCAGGCTGGAGGTCTATCCCTACGATACCCTCGCCTATACCTACACCTACGATACGCTGGGCAACCTGCTGAAGCAGAGCGGTCCGACCAAGGGCGAAGAGGATACCTACCAGTACAACGACCTCAACCAGATGGTGAGCAAGCATGTGTGCGGCTACGAGCAGAAGCTCACCCGCATCTACGACTACGGCTATACCTACGATAAGCGCGGCAATCTGGTGAAGGAAGAAGAGATTTGTTCGCCTACCACCACCGGACCCAAGAATATCACCATTGCAACTTATCTCTATGACGAGACGAACCGCATGGTGCAGGGCGCCAACAAGGCCGGCGAGGTCAGTGCGTACACCTTCAACGGCCTCGGCGTCCGTGTCGGCACGGAGCTGATCCTGAAGGACAATACCCACGGCTACACGGACTTCCACTGCCAGACGCCCAGCGTGGAGACGGGCATTGAAAAGCCGGAAGTGGTCAAGACGGATTATGTTATTGACTATACCAGACTGGACATCGACCAGCGGGTGCTGATGAAGTCCGAGCAGGACGGCTATGACTTCTTCTACACCTACGGTTTGGACAAGCTGCAGGTCATGACGATTGGCGAAGGCAGCAATTGGTGGGGTCAGAGCGTCAAGAAATGCGTCAATATGGCCTACGTCCACACCGACCGCCTTGGCAGCGTGGTGAATCTCTCCGATCAGTATGGCCGTGTGACCGCACGGGCAGACTACACCGATTGGGGCGAGGTCCGCAAGTACACGGACATCACCGTGGACGGCGGCTTCCGCCGACTGCTGCCGGAGATTACCTACGCCACCCATGAGTATGACGATGTGCTGAACCAGTTCTACGCAAAGGCGAGAATGTACGATGTGGAGAACAAGCGGTTTGATGCGGTTGACCCGGTGAAGGGGCTTGTGACTCAGCCGGTCAGTCTGGTGCAGTATGTCTATGTATTCGATAATCCTGTCAGCTATATCGACCCTGACGGTGAATTTGGCTTGCTGGCAGGTACGATCATCGCTACCGCAGCTTCGGCTGTTATTTCCGGCGCCACCGCAGCTTATCAGTCCTATAAAACGGAAGGCAAGGTAAACTGGAAGCAAGTCGGAAAGGCTGCTGTCGGCGGCGCAGCAGCCGCAGTCAGCGTAGGTATTGCCGTTGCAACCGGCGGTACAGCGTTGGGCGTTGGCGTAATGGCGGCCGGTGCAATTGCCGGAACCAGAACGGCGCTGCACGGCGGGAATGCGGCTGATATAGCGTCCTCCATGGGCAAAGCCAGCGCAGGAGCGGCAGTTGGCGGCAAGGCCCTCTCTGCGGCATCTGCAACGGTGAAGTTTGTGGCGGGCGTTGCCGGAACTGCTGCGGGTACTGCTGCAACTGTAAAGACAACGCAGACTGCTGCAAAGACGATTCGGGATAAGAACGCCACCACGCAGGAAAAGGCTGCTGCTGTTTTCGATGCTGCTTTGAGCGCAGCGGGCACGATGGGATCTGCAGCTCTTGCGGTTAAGAGTTTCCCCGCGGTTAAGCATGAGATTGGCTATTACATGGCCAAGTATCAGTGCAAAGCCCAAAATTCTACATCAGTACAACCTGCACAAAATGCACCAACTACTCAGAGACCCAATTGGCGTCAATCGGAAATTGAGGCGGCAGCCGATTATCCGGACTATGAGCCGCAGAAATCGTTCTTGAATGGAGAAGATGCTAAGTACGGAACGAAGGGGAGCGTAAGACCCGACTACTATAAGGTGGGGCATAGTGTAGATATAAAGAATTATAACCTCGAAAGTAGTAGTGGAAGAAGGAATTTGGTTAGAAATATTGTAAAACAATACGAACAACGGTTGATACATTTGCCGGAGGGATCAAAACAGTCTGTGCAGATTGATCTTAGAGGACAAAATGTCTCTGATGAAGTGCTGACTAAGCTGTATACTGAAATTACACAAAAAACAAATGGAGGAGTAAGCATTTCCTTCAAAGTGAAATAAGCGGTGTTGTAGATTATACGGGGCTGTTGAAGAAGTATAGTCCTATGTAGGTTGAGGTCAGCGGCGGGGAACTCAACAACATGATTGAGTTCCCCGTTGCCCCATATATATGATTTTGGAGGAATGCGGTATGGTTGGGTTTAAGGTGAAATTTTACTGGTATCAAATTGG
>ENA-UEQH01000699-UEQH01000699.1-human-gut-metagenome-genome-assembly--contig:-NODE-699-length-16908-cov-5.944567_pt1 | contig 16908 bp, 16 predicted proteins | sample MGYA00242945_ERZ507943 | MGnify/ENA primary metagenome ERZ507943 (study PRJEB26167, sample SAMN06115418) | human gut metagenome | host: Homo sapiens | place: China:Hubei | collected 2015-03-06 | study... | reverse complement strand
TATCCTTATAATCGTGGCAGATGATGAAGCGGAAAAACTCATCTATTTCCGCAGCGGATCAGAAATGGCATTCCCCGCAGAATGGGACATTTTACAATGCAGTAACCATATTTTTGACTATCTGGAGAATGGATACCAGATTGAATACCTGTCTCTGGAAGGCTGCCGTTATATTTGGCTGGAGCTTACCAGTGCTTTGACTGCAAAAGGTATCATAAACAGGGAAGGAGCGCAAATGTTTCTGGCATATTGTGCGGAAAATGAGATTACCCAGGAATCGATTCTGGATGAGGTAGATTATACACCCGACGCAATGGTATTATGGAATGGTAAGCGTATGCAGGAAATAGAGGTACCTCATGTTCCACTGATCCCGGAATATATGGAGTCTGGCAGGGGATTTGACGGAGGAAGCTTCCCGATACAGGAAAACAATCGGGATTATATACGATTTATCAGGGAATGCCATATACAGTTGTATCAAGGGCAATGGAATGATTTTAACTTTGAGTTCCTTATGCAGAAACAGCAGCCAGACGGAAAAAGGGATATCATAGCGCTGGCCTGCTGTGATGATGAAATACTTTTTTTCAGGAAAGGCAGGCTTCATACAGATGCGCATGACGCTGCCGCTTTTTCAGAAGTAAGCGTCTGCTTCTTCCAATATCTGAAAGAAGGATTTCAGATAGAATATGTATCCATGCTTACCAATGGGATGATCTGGGAGGAATTATCAGAGAAAGCACCCGAATACTTACAGCAGAACAGAGATGAGATAGAAACTTATGTTTTATATTGTCAGGATGAGGGAATTACCAGAAATATTCTTGAGTGGGAACTGGAGTGTAATATCCCGGATTTTATGGCACTGTGGCAGGATTCGGAAAAGGTGGTTCGGGAAACGGCGCCGGAACCAGAAAAAAGAAAAAACTTGATTTACAGTCAGGAAGAGCTTCATGGGCTGGCGGAGAAGATACGGGGATTTATGCGGGAAAATCATCTTGTTGCGGAATATATAGACCGTTTTCACGGCGATCTGCCGCCGGGAATCCCGATTCCGGATATGGAAACCGTCATAGACAGCGGAAGTTTACGGTATACACTGAACTGTTATCTGTGCCATAAGGTTTCGCAGCTTCCGGATAATGTCCAGAAAAGAAAAGGAAGAGAACTGATCGACGCGCTTGGGGAAATGGAGTATATTCCCAAAAGAAAGAAAGCGGGAGGACTGGAAACGGCAGCATGGGAAGCGGCAGGGCTTCTAAAGGAAATGGATATGTTCCGGTATGCAGAATATATGAAAACCGGAGATACAGAGGCAGATCCGGCACGGCGGATTTATGGAGACCTGCTGATTTCGGAAAAACGTCTGGCATTGTCAGAGACCCTTCTGACATTTGCAGAAACGGAGTATAAAGAAAAAATCTGCCGGCTTGTTGATACTTTACAGGAGTATGGCAAAGAGCAGAAACAAGTGGGATATTCCACAGTGACAGGAAGACGCAGATAACTTTTGGGAATAATTGTATATGGTCTGACTGTGTATTTTGGCAAATTTTACAGATACTATCTCAAAAAAGAGGTAAAGGAATATGGCAGTAGCACATAAAGGCAGTATCTCCATGTCACTGGTCTTAATACCCGTAGGGCTTCATAAAACAACCGTGGATAACGATATCCATTTTAATCAGTTGGATAAAGAAAGCGGTGCGCGGATAAAATACAAAAAATATTGTTCCCATTGTGGGAAAGAAGTAACCGCGCGGGATATCGTAAAAGGGTACGAATATGAAAAAGGAAAGTATGTTACCATGACGGAAGAGGAACTGGACAGGCTGAAAACAAATAAGGACCGTACAATCCATATCGTACAATGCTCTAAGATGAGTGAGATCGATATGATCTATTATGAAAATGATTATTATGCAGTACCGGAGAAGGGAGCAGAAAAAGCATTTGAACTTCTTCGGCAGACACTTCTCTCATTGAAAATGGTCGGGATCGCAAAGACTGTGATCGGACAGACGGAAAAAACGATCGTACTATATCCATTGAAAGACGGGCTGATTGCAAAAACATTGTATTATTATGATGAGATTGCAGAGATTCCCCGGAAGGTTCCGAAAATGCAGCTTGATAAGAAGGAACTGGAAATGGCAAAAATGCTTGTCCAGACGATGGCAAAACCCTTTGTTGCGGCGGAGTTCCGTGATGAATACCAGGAAAGGCTGCGTAACGCGATCATGCAAAAGATCAAAGGAAATGATGTTCTCATGGTAGAACAGGGAGCAGCAAATAATGTCATTGACCTTATGGAAGCGCTGAAAGGCAGCCTGGATATGATGAAACAGGAAGAACCGGTAAATCGTGAGGGCAAGATATCGTGAACCTGTTTGAAGAAAGGAAAGCGGAAGCAATGCTGATCAAGCAGATGTGTCCTGCATTTGATTCTCCGGACTGGATTTATGAATTGAAGCTGGACGGGTTCCGGTGCCTTGCCTATCTGGATAAAAAGGAAACGGACCTTCGGAACAAACGGAATGTCCGGGTACTTGGTAAATTTCCGGAGCTTCGGGATATTAAAAACTGTGTTGCCGGCAGGGGAATCCTGGACGGGGAAGTAGTTGTGATGAAAAACGGAGTACCCGATTTTTATGAATTACAGCGGCGCACACTGCTGACAGACCCGTTTAAGATCGCTCTGGCGGCAGAACGGTTTCCTGCTTCTTTCGTGGCGTATGACTGTCTTTTCTGCGGAGAAGAGGAATTGCTGGATATGCCCCTTATGCAGAGGAAGGAAAAACTGGCAGCGCTCTTTTTAAGGGAGACACCCCGGTTTGCCTTTTCCAGATTTATTGAAGGAAGGGGAACTAGTCTGTACCAGTTATGTGAAGAACAGGAACTGGAGGGAGTGGTCGCAAAGCATAAGGACAGCTTATACCATATGGGAAAAAGGACAAAAGACTGGGTAAAGATCAAGCGCATGGCAGATGATGAGTTTGTTGTGGCGGGTTATATCAGGAAGGGCATAAACCATTATAGTTTGATCTTGTCTAAATACCGGAAAGGAACACTGGTTTACAAAGGGCATCTGTCCAGTGGGGTAACGAAGGAAGCGGTATCCTGCTTATCTCCGGTAACAGATGCGGTGCTGCCGCTGTTTCCTATAGCAGAGACAAAGGGAGCCGTGTGGGTAAAGCCGGAAAAAGTGTGCCGGGTGGAATATATGCCGAATACGAAAAATTCCCTCCGGCAGCCGGTATTCCGTGGCTACCGGGATGATGTGATGCCGTGGGAGGCAGAAGAAACAGAATAAAGATGATAACAGCCGAAAGGCAGGAATTTTGCAGAAATGCTTGGTTCCTGCCTTTCTTTTTTGGAGGAAAGCAGATTGAAATATGAAAGCAAAGATTTTGAGCAGTTAAAAGCAAAAACAGGGGAGTTTCTGGAACATGGAGCGTTAGGAAATATCCGGGTTTACTGTGAGATGACCTGGCCGTACAGACGGAAAACGGAAAATTATCTGGATGAGCTTGCAAAGGCAGATGTAAGGAAAGCGTTGATTGCTTCCCTGTATCATATGTGCCGTGGAAAAGGGATAGAGACCACCAGGGCAACGGAGCAGATAATCGGAAAGTTATGGGAGTTCGGCAGGCCGGATAAAGTGCAGGAACGGGATATGCTGCAGGCGCTTGTATGGGACACCGGCATGTTTATAAAAAACAATGGTTACTGGGACTGGGAAGAGATGCGGGAGATCGGGGAATCGGATACGGATGTTGTCCGGAAACTGTATGGAAAACTGCGTACCCGGGAAGGAAGAGAACAGCAGTCGGATATCCTTGCGGCATATCTGGAAAATTATGACCTTCCGGGAGAAGTACAGGTACAGATTGAACAACTGGAAATGCGCCTTCTAAACTATCCGTCCCCGGACAGGGAGGAGGACAGGTCCATAAAAAACAGCTTTCAGTTACAAAACTGTGTGCGCTGGATTCAGGAATTATCCGCAGCCTATTACACACTGCCGGCGAAAGCATACCGGAACCTGAGCGAAGCGGGAGTATGGAGGGACTATGTGGTTCCACGGATTTTCCAGTATGAATCTATGTCATGCTATGAGGTGGTTTCTGATATCATGCGTCATGTAAAGGGGCTTGGAGAGACTTATGAAAACATGATGAAGGTCATGGGAAAAGAGCATATCAAGCCGGATGAGATACCGGGCAGTTATGACTGGCAGTATCTGCGGGAAACAGAGGCTGCTTTTATTGAGACGCTGGCAATGCAGAAAGGCTTATATTTGGGAGAAGCCCTGGACACGTTTTATGAAAGCAGGTTTGCCCTGGCACTGGAGCAGGGCAGGGAACGCCATGCGCTGGCACGTGCAGAAATGCTTGCAGAGTATCTGGAATATTCAGAGCCGGAACTGTTTGCGAAATATGAATGCGGATGCCGCTTTCAGTCTTCCATGCCCGAAAAAAATGGAACAGTGAACCGCAGGAGTGTGAGGTAGGGATGGCAGAGCGTATAGAAAAACCGGGACAACTGACCGCTTGGCTGGAAGAGGAAGATATTCTCTTCCGGCTGTCGTTGAAAGAGGCGGAGATTATTTTGGGATATCTGGAAGGTTCTGGCTACAGCCTGGAAGCGGGGGACGGTACTTTGTATCTGTGTGACGATGTGAATGATACAAGGGAGAAAACAGGGATTGATGATATTGTAGATATGGCCTGCGAAGCGAATTATGAACTGATCGAGCAGACTGCCGTTAAAATATCAAATGCAGGGGTGGGAGAGGATACCAGAGAGGAGGAAGCCTATCTTGCAAGCCTTATGGGAGACGAGACTGCCCTGGATTCTGTTTTTAAGCAGACCAGGTATCAGAGAGAAATGGACCAGATGTTTAATCGTGCAGCAGGAAGGGGACAGCCACCGGCAGCAGTGAGCCGATAGTTTGGGAAAGGAGTGGTTTTACGAAAAAGGAAGCGATGAAATGCAGGAAGGAGATCCGCCTGTCCAGTGCGGAACTGGAAGAATTACAAAAGCAGGCTGCTGAAATGGGGGTGACGGATTCCCAGTTCCTGCGGATGCTGATCACTAATCGCCCCAGGGACTACCCGGCAATCCGGCAGGAATTGCAGCGGTTGAATAACGAGATCAATCATATTGGGGTAAACATCAATCAGATTACCCATAACAATAACAGTCGGCTGTATTCCGAAGAGGATAAACACCGGCTGTATGTGTTTATGAAGCGGCTGAAAGATCAGATGCAGCAGGTAATCGACAAATTGTAGGAGCAGTAAGAAGAACCTATGGCGATCACAAAAATCCTGCATATGAAGCAGGCAAAATCCGGGTATATGGCGAAGCATCTTGCAAACGGGCTGAAATATATCATGGACCCGGATAAAACAGAGGGCGGCAGGTATGTCAGCGGCAGCAACTGTATTCCGGAAAATGCGCTGGCGCAGATGCTGGAAACGAAGCGTCACTTTGGAAAGCTGGATAAAAGGCAGGGATATCACTTTATCATTTCTTTTGAAGAGGAGGATATCACGGAAGAGACGGCCTTTGAGGTTGTAGGGCAGTTTGTAAAAGAATACCTGGGGCCGGATTTTGAGGCAGTTTATGCGATCCATAATGATACAGACCATATCCATGGCCATATTATTTTTAATTCCGTCCGTTGTACGAATGGTTACAAATATGATTGTCCAAAGGGGGAATGGGAACATAGGATTCAGCCTCTGGTAAACCGTCTGTGTGAGGAACACGGTCTGTCAACGCTGGATATGGAGGAAGTCCGGGAAAAAAGGAAGAAACGAAGAGAAGGAATCAAAGAAGAACCGAAAAAGCAGAAAGCACTTTCCGAGCGGAACCAGAGAATCAAACGGGATGTGGACCGTGCGGTGCAGGATGCAGATACTTATGAAGAGTTTCTGGAAATTCTGGAGTACATGGGATATGAACTGTCCGGGAAAAAGCATCTTGCCCTCCGGGAGATTGGTGCTGAAAGGGCAAGGAGGATTGACTTATTCGGGGAGGAATATACCGAAGAGATGCTCCGGTGCCGGATTGAAAAACCGCCGGTCCCGGCGCAGCAGGAGGACCGTAAGGAAGCAGAACTTCTCTATATTTATATTCCATATCGGAACCGGCATCTGACCAGACACCAGAAGGAATGTTTTATACGGAAATACCGTGCCGGGAAAATCCATAAAAGCTCAAAGTCATGGGAATATAAAAGCAGCCTGCAGGCACTTAAAAGATTACAGGAGGAATATATCTTCTGGGCGGAGCATGATATCCGCTCCATAGAGGCCCTTTCTGATGCGAAAATGGCTGCTTCGGAGCGGATGAAGGAAGTACGGGAGAAAAAGAGGGAACTGGAGGAAGAAAAAAAGCCCTATCAGGCAGTTCTTCATCTTCTCGGAGAGTTGGAACCCCTTCAGATGGAGGCAGAGCTTTATAAAGAGGGATATCCGGAGTTTTCCGGGGAATTCCTGGCTTATGAGGCAGTATGCCGGAAATTGGAAGGACTGGGGTATTCCGTGCCGGATGCAAGAAGGACAGAAGCGTATTTCCAGACAAGGATACAGGCACTGGAGGAAGAAAAGAGGCAGGCTATTAAGGAAAAAAGGATTGCCGAAAGACTGCTTAGTAAGGTTTACAGCCGGGAGAGGGGGAAAAGCGTACAACATGAAATACGGAATAAAGGATTATGAAGAATTACTGGATAAGGCGGTGCAGTTTATGAAAAATCATGGGCTGTATGACAGTTACTGGAGCCGGGATGAACATTTCCCGGCTATTCCAATGAGCAGTATCGTTTCCCTTTCTGATAAAGAGTCCAGGGATGGGTTTGTGCAGTATCTGACAGGAATCATACCGTCCGGGAATTCGGCATTTTGCAGGGAGACGGAAATACTGCTGTCTGTTATCCGGGAATATGATGCGGAAGATAAGCCGGGAAAGCGGAGTCTGGCACAGCAGCTTGCATGGGAATTGACGGAATTAGGAGAAGAAATCGACCATTATGGGTTAATGGATGCAATGGAATCCGGGGAATCCAAAGAGGATATGGTCAGGAAGAGTTATCAGGGGCTTTTGGAACCTGGAGGATGTGAAGCATCCCTGAACTGGCTGGAGGAATTTCTGGACGAGTGTGAGGAAGATGGGCCGGAAGTGCAGAAAGTGAAGGATACCTGCAGGAAGATCCGTAAACTGGACCAGGAACTGAAAGAAAAATCCGGTAAACATGGCCGGGCAGTTGAGGAACAAAGGAGGGGCAGACAGCGCTAATGTCTGGAAAAGGAATCGGAACAACAGCCGGACTTTGGGGAGTCCGGGGAAAGGAGACAGAATGACAATTGAAGAGCAACGGTATCTGGAAGAATGTAAGAAAGTGCTGAAGCATGAGCAGATGGATATTGTCACGATGGCTATGGATTATGGGCTGCCGATTGCGGAAATACGCAAGGTGGTACAGAGCAACCAGAGCGCGGAATGTATGCGTGAGATTGTATTTGGCATGATGGAAGGCATCAGTACGGAGGCACTGGAATTTCTCTGTGAAAATGATTTCAACCAGTATCAGATGAAAGAAATCAGGGAGGGCATTGTTCACGGGCTCACGTTTGAACAGGTAAAAACCTATGCCCTTAAAGAAATGTCCGCGAACCGGATGAAGAAAATGAGGACACAGTTGGAGGAATCCCTTCAGAAGCAGAGTGGACAGACAAAAGAGGATGACAGTGTACGGGAGTATATGAAGGGGCTTATGGAGATCATGGAAAATTCCATTTTGCAGTTTAAGGAAAGCAATGAGCGCTTTGATGCCTTGTCTTCCCTTGTAAAAGAGCATGTGGTAGATGAAAAGAACCGGGAAATCCAGGATTTGTATGAGAATCTGAAATATAAGGACAAGAGTATTCAGGACCTGCAGAAGAAAGTGGCAGAGAGGGATAAGACAATCGCAGACCTGCAGGCAGCGCTTGAAAAGAAGAACCAGGAGGCGGAGCCTAAGAAACCGGAGATTTTACCGGCAGTGGAGCCTAAGAAACCGGAAATCCTGCTGGAACCTGTGATACAGGATTCCCGTCCGGCTAAAAAGAGGATGCTTGGCTTGCTTGCTTTCCGTGATAAGAATCTTCCGAAGGATGTCCTCGGGACGATCATGGAAGCAGACCTGTCAACCGAGCAGTTGGAGGAAGTTCGCAAGTGTATTGAGAGCGGCCTGAATGACCAGGAGATCGCCCGTGTGATCGAGAATAACCCGACAGCAGAACGGATGTGTAAAATGCGGGAGATTCTGCTTCTTATGAAGGAACGAAAGGCAGGTGTCTGATATGTTTGCGATTGAAAATGTGGTACAGACATTTCCCTTTTTAGAGGAAGTTGAGAAGAACCGTCCTTGTTTTACCCAGGCAGAAAAACAGATCTTATATCGGATCGCATTCCATAAGGAATCCTTTGAAGAGGTACAGAAGATCATCCTGCAGGCATCGGCTCCGCATTTAAAAGAAGAGGAGCGGAGACAGCTTTTGGAACACCATGCCGGTAATCTGCCGAAACCACCGAACAGTGCGGCAGTACAGATTGAGAATTATATTTTTCAGGTACAGCTTATGGCTTATGAGACAGAAAAGGCGAACCGGATGCTGGAAGAGGTTTTGAAGCGCAGTGATCTGAATGAGGAACTGGATGCCATGATTGCAGAGGCAATGGAAAAACCGCTGAAACCGCAAATCGCGCAGGCGACAGTGAAAAATGAAAAGTCTATATAGGGAAGGGGGAAGCATATGAGTGAGATTCAGGACGCGGCGCAGATCATCCGTGTTTCGTTTGAAGGCGCAGAGATCATTTTGAAGCTTGGGAAGGCTAATCTGGATTTTGTGAAGGGTGTCTGCGCTGTGATCAAAAAAATGCTGGACCAGGAGAGGCTTTCCGGAAAGACTTCTGTGAAACAGCTCTTAAAGTCCGGCGGAGACCTGCAGGTGTTCAAGTTCCAGACAGAAGACCTGGCAACGGTAAAAAAGATGGCAGATAAATATGGAATCCTGTATTCCATCCTGCCGGATTTGAATAAGTCTGACGGAATGAGCGAGATTTTATTCCATTCCCAGGCGGCTCCCCGTATCAAGTCGATCATGGAGCAGATTCAGAATTCTAAGATTGAGACTATGGATGATTATTTTGCGAATGCGGAACCGGAGGAACTGGAAAAGACGGTCAGGGATGAACAAAAAAAGTCCGGGATGCCAAAAGAAAAGGAATACCGGGTAACGGCCGAAGAGATTCTGAAGAATCCGGGAGCAAAGGTAAGTGATGTCCGTTCCAGGCTGAACATGACCTGGCTGGAGATCTGGCCGGTAGTAAAGCATATGGAGAGCAACGGTCTGGCGGAGCTTGGAAAAGATGGTACGGTATCTATGAAGATGGATTCGGAACAATTCCGGGAATTCATGGAGTCCAAACAGTGGAAGGCATGGTTCGGCAGCCGGGAGACAGGACAGAGACATGGCACAGAAAGCGTATTACCGGTTGATAAGATGGAAGAACTCAAGCGGATTCAGAAGGAGTCCAAAGATAACCCAAAAGTGAACGGAATCACGATTGACCGGAAGATGGTCATGGAAGAGACCGAAAAGAACATCAAGACCAGGATTCCATATAAGAAAGATGAATATATCTGGCTGCGGAAGTCCGAGATCACATGGATCAATGGTAATAAGACGATCTATGCGGGGCTTGAAAAAGAGAAGACCTATCAGGTACTGGACGCTTCCAACCAGCCGGTGCGGAGAGTGACTGGACAGCAGTTATATGAACAGAGCTATGACCCGGTAAACAGGGAGCAGGTAAAACGCCAGCAGGAACAGCAGAAAAAGAGGGAGAGGCAGCAGAAAAAGAAAGAGTATCAGCAGGCTCAAAAAACGCTGGAATCTGCCAAAAAGACAGTAAAGGGCAAGGGAGGCAGGTAATACGCTACAGGGAAGTCGAAATCGAAAAAAGACGCCGCTGTGGATGCTGCTGATCGGAGGAATCTGTGCGGCGTATGCGGGATATTTGTTAAGCGCCTGTTACAAGCCGGAAATGGACCTGAACTATTTTATGGAACGGCTAAATGCCGTGGCAGGGCGGCCTTTTGCCAATTACTGGAATGAATACTCCTTAAAGGCAGTGGTTGGCGCTGTTTTTGTTTATGCAATCGCTATGCTGATGTATATCACGAGCCGGAGAAACTATATGCCGGGGAAAGAATTTGGTACGGCAGTGTTTGCAAATCCGCGTCAAATCACAAAAAAGTTCGGGGATAAGGAGGATAGCAGAAATCGCATCCTTTCACAGAACCTGAGGATGTCTATGGACACTAGGAAAACCAGACTGAATCTGAATTTTCTGGTTATCGGGGGCAGTGGCGCAGGAAAAACACTGTTCATGGTCAAGCCGAACCTCATGCAGCTTACTTCGTCATTTATTATTACAGATCCAAAGGGGGAAATTGCAAGATGCTGTTCGGGATTTCTGATCGCACATGGATACCGCGTAAGAATCCTGAATCTGGTGGAGATGGAGCATTCCAATGGATATAATCCGTTCCGGTATATCCGTTCGGAGACGGACATTATCAAACTGATCACGAATCTGATTGCGAATACAACACCAAAGAACGCACAGAGCAATGACCCGTTTTGGGAAAAGGCGGAATCCCTTTATTTACAGGCGATTTTCCTATATGTCTGGCTGGAATGTCCACCGAAAGAACGGAATTTCCGCACTGTTCTGAAGCTGCTCAATGAGGCAGAGGTTCATGCGGATGGCTCGCCGTCTGACTTAGACCGGAGATTCCGGCGTCTGGAGCGCAAAAAGGGCAGCTCGCATCCGGCGATCATCCAGTATAACAAGGTGGTCCGTGGTGCCGGCGATACAGTAAGAAGTATCATTATCAGTGCTAATGCAAGGCTTGGTATTCTGGAAAATCCGCAGATCCTGAGCATTCTGGACAGTGATGAGATGGATATTGAGGAGATCGGGACCGGAGTAGACGGGGATAAGAATAAAAAAACAGCCCTGTTCTGTGTTATCCCGGATTCCGATAAAAGTTATAACTTCCTAGTCGGAATGCTTTACTCACAGATTTTTCAGGAACTGTATTACCAGGCAGATTTTAATTTTAATGGGCGTCTGCCGATTCATGTTACTTTTATGTTGGACGAATTTGCCAATGTTGCGCTACCAGATGACTTCTGTTCACTTTTGAGTACAATGCGGTCCAGAGAGATCTCTTGTATTATCATCATACAGAACTTAGCGCAAATCAAAGCTCTGTTTAAGGACACCTGGGAGACCATACCGGGTAACTGCGATACGCTTATTTATTTGGGCGGAAATGAACAATCCACACATAAATATGTCAGCGAAAGTCTTGGTAAGGGAACCATAGACAAAAAGAGCAGCGGCGAAACAAAGGGTAAAAACGGAAGCAGTTCCCACAATTTTGATGTCCTGGGGCGTGAACTGCTCACTCCGGATGAAACACGGAAGCTGAATAATGACCAGTGTATCGTGCTGATCCGTGGCTGTGACCCGATCATAGACCGGAAATACAATACCTTTAAACATCCATTGTTTAAGGAAAGCGAGGATGGAGGTGCGCCGCCTTATATACATGATATTAGTATGGCACAGATGTCGGAAAATGTCAAATTATTAAGTGAGGAATCTTTAAAATTTTATGAGAAAAAAAAGCAGAACGGGGAGCCGGTACATATTCTGGAACTTTCCGTGGAAGAACTGCTTGCGGCAGACCCGATTCCGGAAAAGATATTTACAGAAGAAGAGCTGGAAGCGAACCGGAAAGAAGCAGGACAGTCTGTAAAGGAGGTAAGGAAAAAACGCCCGGATAACCGGCAAAAAGAAAGCGGTGGAGACAATTCCGGAAAGAACAGCAGTAACAACATGAATAGCCGGCAGCCAGAAGAGGAGGCGCTGTTTGAGCTTCTGGCTAAGAACCCATATAGTGATGAACAGCTTGAGGAGATCAGGATAGCGATTGGCAGCGGAATTTCTTATAAAGATGTTCTGGTCATTGCAGATATCAAAAATACTGCTGAACAGATGAAAAAGCTCCGGCTGAAATTTACGAAAGATACTGGAAAATAAAGAAGGCAGATTTATAGGAACCCATAGTTTATGCATAACGCAGGGTGGGTTTCTATAAACCTGCCTTTTTGCGTGTGCAAATGAGATCAAAGAAAAGGAGAACCAATTTATGAAGGGATTTGTTGAAAAAGGCAAAATGAGTGTAAAGAAAGTAATCGTACAGGCAACGGCAGGCGCAGCAGCGGCAGCCATGTTTTTCACACAGCCGGTTATGGCATCCGGTGTAGATTCAGTCACACAGCCGCTGGCAAATTTAAAGACTCTGGTTATCAGTATTATCGGGGCGGTGGGTGTCATCATCCTTGCAAAGAATGTCATGGAATTTGCACAGGCATACCAGCAGCAGGACAGTTCTTCAATGAACAGTGCAATTAAAGGAATTGTGGCGGGGCTGATCATGGCCGGCATTTCTTCCGTACTTGCTTTTCTTGGTATCAGCTAAATTAATGAAGCGATACTGAAACTGTATTGTACCAGGGTAAACACATAGGAAGATGTTTACCCTGATACGTTTGGTAACGAAAGGCAGGGGAACGGGGCAGAAGCCCCTCCTGTCTTCAAGAAAAGAGGTGAAGATATGTTTAAACTGGGAGAAGCAATTCTTGCGCTTCTGGAGATTGTGTTTGGCTTTTGGAATTCCCAGGTATCGTTAGTGTTTGAACTTTTGGGGCAGTCCCCTACCGGTTTTAAAGGAGGCGGGCCATGGGGCATTGTAGAGAGCGTGGAGCCTTTGTTTGTGGCAATCGGTTCCTCTCTGGTTGTGCTGTTTTTTGTAATCGGGTTTTGTTCTGAGAGCGTGGATATCCGGGAGGAAATGAGGTTCGAGGTTATCCTGCGTATGTTCATCCGGGTGGCGATTTCCCAATGGATGGTTGCCTATAATGTGACGATCATGAAAGCGCTGTTTACATCTTGCGGGAATCTGGTCGGTTTATTAGGAACGAACCAAAACGTGGAACTTACCATAGATTCGGCACAGGCAGAGATCATCGAAGATTTGGGATTTGGGACCAGTATCGTGTTTTTGATTCTGGCAGTATTTTTATCTTTAATCGTGATCATCTGCGGATTTTTTCTGTTATACAATGTGTATTTCCGTTTTCTGAAGATCATGGTCATTGTACCGTTTGGAGCGATTGCAAGCAGTACCATCGCAGGAAACAGAGGAATCAGCAATACCTTTGTCAGCTATATGAAATACTTCATCAGTGTGGTATTTGAGGCTGTAACGATGGCTTTTGCGATCCTGCTCTGTAATAAGTTTATCAGTTCCGGCCTCCCGGCATTTACCGGCGATTATGAGGACTGGGCAAAGACACTGATCTATCTGGGCGAAATGACATTTACAGTAGCGCTGACCGTGGGGACAGTGAAAGGTGCGCAGAATCTGACATCCCGCGCGTTGGGGCTCTAAAGATAGCGGGTGAAAATAGAAGTGCAGGTAAAAGAACGGGAAAAGGGCATCCAGCTTACACTTTTTGAATACTTCCGAGATGCGGAGTGCTTTACGCTTACCGAGGCGATGGACTGCGTAAAGAAGGTAAAAGAGGTAAAAGAGCCAAGCATCCGTGCCAGGATATATGAGGGAATCGAAAAAGGCGTTTTTGAACGGGTGGCAAAGGGTGTCTATACCGTTACCCGGAAAAATGAGAATGAAGAGGAAGTAACCTGTATGCTGGTGCAGGGAGACGGAAGGGATTTGAGCTTCTTAAAGGATAACAGTGTGGATGCCATTATTACAGACCATGCGTATTCACTAAAGAAAAGCCTAAAGGGTGGAAACCGTGACTTTGCAAAATATGAATGTTTCCAGTATACACAGGAGGACTTTGACGAGAAATACCGTGTACTGAAAAAGGGGCATTTCCTTGTGGAGTTCCTGCCGGAAGAAAACGGGGAGAATTATGGGTATTTGTATCAGGTAAAACAACTGGCAAAGGAAGCAGGACTGCAATATTACGCAAAAGTAGCCTGGAAAAAAGGCAGTTTTGTGGCAAATACCGGGAGAAAATCAAAAAACATGGAAGAGATCGCTTTCTTTACGAAAGGAAAAGCCAGAAATATGCGGCCAGATGCAAAAAAAGATAAGGCAGAGCCGGGGATTTCCCATTTTATGTCCGGGGCAAAAGGAATGCTGCCAACGGTCTTTGATGTGGAACCATCGTCAAAGGCAGACCGCATCCATCAGGCAGAAAAGCCGGTGGAGCTGCTGAAACAGATCATGGAATTTATCACGGAAGAGAAAGAATGGGTACTGGACCAGTTTGCCGGTTCTTTTGCTTTAGGGGAAGCAGCCCTTGAAAATGGGAGAAACGCGATCTGTATAGAGATTGATGAAGGCTACTTTGAAACCGGAAAGGAGCGGCTTAGAAAGGTTCAGGAAAGAAAACGGGGCAGATGACAACAGGGAGGTGGATAGAAATGGAGAATGGAAAGCGTAAAGAACTGGATTTTGAGTATAAGGTTCAGGATGATAAGGAATGCATGAAAGTATGGATGCAGATCGATGGCTGTAAGGAAACCGGAAATCTCGACATTACCTTTTACAGTGAAGTGAACGATGGAATGTTTCCTGTGATGGAGGTTACGGAAGAGTTTGGAGTGCCTATGGAAAAGAACCGGATGTTCATAAAAGAAAGCATGACCGTAGATTTTGCCCTTGCATTCCTACAGAAATATGGTATAGGAACCCCCACTGGAGAAACGGGAAGATGCGGAATCCGTGAATGCCCGGTATTTGAGTTCAATGAGGAGGTCCTTCGGGAGCTGGACCCGGAAGGGTACCGGCAGTATGAGGAAATTCACGAACAGGTAAAGAGGGAACCGATACAGGAAATGCCGGATACTGTAAAGACAGCACAATACCAGTGGGAATATGGGGAAGAGAAGATCGCCCTTTATGTGGAATCCTACATGTATGGGGGAGGCATCTGCGTCCAGATGTATCACAGGGAAGAAGAAAGCTGGGAGCTTTTTGGCGACCTGACCGTTAACCTGCCGGGATACATGCTGGAACCGGAGGAAGCATTTATAAGCGCTGATTACGGCAGGGATAAGCTGGAATTTATTAAAGATTATGGGATGGGAAAGGTTCTGCCGGTAAAAGGGCATTCCGGGATGCAGCAGTACAGCATGGTGGAATTCAATCTGGAAAAGCTGGCAGAGTTTGATGAAGTGGGTGTGAGAAAATACTGCAGGAATCAGGGGATCGAATTGAACATTGGTAAAAATCCTTCCCTGCAGGAAACAAAAGGAAGCATGGGAAAACGGCAGAGATAATATGCAGATATGGGATCGTAAATATTCTGTATCAAAAAATCTTATGGAAAGGAGAAGCCGGAAAACAGGAGAAACGCGGGAAGTTCCACTGGATAAAATCCGGCAAGGGTAAGCGAATGGATATTGAACTGAGCGAAGACCTGCAGCATTATAAGGAAAGTTTTGTTTTGGGCCTTACGGTAAAACAGGCATTTTTCAGCCTGCTCTCACTGGGGGCAGGGACAGCGATCGTCCTTCTGTTATATCAGAAAATCGGGATCACATTAAGCTGCTATGTGGCAACACCGGTTGTTGTGCCGCTGGCGCTTACCGGTTTTTATAACTATCATGGACTGACTTTCTGGCAGTTTGCGTCAAAACTGCTCCATTATTCTTTTTTTAACCGCCCGCTGCTTTACTGCTCCACAGAATCTGTAGAGGAATTAAAGCTGTTGGGTTTAGAGGAGAGCCAGGAGCAGAAGCAAAAGCAGGAAAAGGCAGCAAAAGAGGCGAAAAAAGGAAGAAAGGAGGATATGCATATGGTAAAGAAAAGAGCAATCCGTATGATCGGCGCGGTTGTCTGCCTGCTTGCAGCGGGAACCGCAGCAGCCGTATGGTTTAAGTATTACCGTTAAAGGGAAAACAGACCGAAAGTAAAACGGGCAGGGAAGGGCTGCCAGACCTCCTCGGGAAGAGGGAGAACGATTGAAACTATTTAGCAGGGCAGATGGCGTTGCTGAATGTTTTCTGGTTCTCCATCTGCCTGAAAGGAGGAAGTACATTGTCAATTTTTTCTGACAGATTTGAGCAATTAAAAAAGGCAGATAAGCCGGTTAAGGCTCCAAAATATTTACAGCAGACGATGGGATTTACCCGGATATCCCGGGACGGCATTTTTGAAGTAGCGAAGGGGAGGTATTCCAAAACATACCGTTTTCTGGATATTAATTATGTTACAGCAGGTTCGGAAGACCAGGTTCGTATCTTGCAGCAGTATTGCAAGGCGGTAAATGCCATTGATGTGAATTTTAAGATCACGATCAATAACCGGAATAAAAATATGCAGGAGTTCCGGGAGAACGTCCTGTTTCGGCATAAGGATGACGGATTTGACTGGATTCGGGATGCTTATAACCAGATCACGGAAAAACGTATCGTAGAAGGGAAACAGGGAATCGAGCAGGAGCGTTACCTGACCGTATGTGTGGAGCGTAAGGGGTATGAGCAGGCGAAAGCATTTTTTTCGACCTTTGAAGCAACCTTAAAACAGAATTTTGCGGAGCTTGGTTCCGTGATCGAGCCGTTAGATGCCGGGGAGCGCCTGCGCATCTTATTTAATTTTTACCGGATGGGGGATGAGGAACATTTCTACTTTGATTTCCGGGAAGCCCTGGAGGAAAGAGGGATCGTCAACGGACAGGTGGCAGACCCGGAAAAACTGGACAATGACCCGTTTATCCAGCGGGTGATGTCGGATGC
>ENA-UEQH01000692-UEQH01000692.1-human-gut-metagenome-genome-assembly--contig:-NODE-692-length-17059-cov-21.608821_pt1 | contig 17059 bp, 10 predicted proteins | sample MGYA00242945_ERZ507943 | MGnify/ENA primary metagenome ERZ507943 (study PRJEB26167, sample SAMN06115418) | human gut metagenome | host: Homo sapiens | place: China:Hubei | collected 2015-03-06... | reverse complement strand
AGTAGAGATTAGCTTTTTTAAGCGAAACTAACTACTGGTTATCAATCAATTATCAAACAAAAAAAGTTTGCCCTACGATACGCTCTTTTTACTTCTTCCTTATTTATTCAAATCCGGATTCATCAATTCTTCACTTTGTGGAATCGGCCAGACATATCCGCTACTCTGCGGAGTAATCTGTGTTTTCCGTTCAAAGTTAGCTCCGCGACGCAACACATCAATGCCTCGCATCGCCTCACCGATAAACTCCAGACGACGTTCGTTATAAACCGCCATCTTCAAATCCTCACCAGACAAATGATCAATATCCAACTGATTGCTTGTCTCCGGTAATGAACGGAATCTCACCTGTTTCAAACATTCTCTGGCAAGTTTCTCATTTTCTGTTCCACCCAGATTTACATAACACTCGGCTAAGTTCAACAACGTTTCCGCATAACGGAAAATCGGTGCCCAATCCAGTTTCTGTGCAGCATCCGTAAACTTCAGCAACTGATTTTTTTCGTTCTTCATCTGCACACGGGCATCATCAGCTGAATTGTAATTCGGCTTGCCCATGATACCGTTCTCCACGTCTACCCACAAAATCGTATTCTTAGCGTAATAATATTCTGCCAATCCTTGCTGGGTATTCGGGCGGTTTGTTTCCTTCATCGGCAAAGAGAATATGGTTTCATCCGTATAATAAGGAGCCTTGAACATATCTCCAAACTTCGGAGTCAGTTCGTAGCCTGTCACCAGCTTACCTGCTTTTACCGCCTCTGTCCAGTTATTCATGGACATATACACGCGCATCTTCAACATATTGGCAGCCGCCTGTGTAGCACGAGTTACAGTCGGTTCATCTGCTTTTGCTTTTACCGGCAACGCACTGATATTTTCCAAATCCGAAAGAATCTGTTCGTAAACCTCCTTCACTGTAGCACGTTTCAACGCATTGTGCTCACCGTTCTTTTCCGGAGTCAAACGTAAAGGCACTGATTTCGCATCCGGATTAATTACGTAGGGCGTAGCATACAGATTATTCAAATAGTAATAAGCAAATGCACGCACAAACTTTGCCTCCGCTTTATACTGCTCATACTTTTCTCCAGCAGTAGCTTTAGCACCTTCCAACTCATCCAAGAAAATATTGACACGGTTAATGGCGGCGTATGCCATGCTCCAGGTCACCGTATTTTCTGCATCTGTTTTGCCCACATTAAACTTATAAGTATTGGCCAGCGTAATCAAGTTCGGGTCAGAATTTACAATATCTTCTCCACGGTTATCAAACACCAGATAGGTTTTTCCTCCCATGAAGGAATCCGACGCATCATTTTTTATCGAACCGTACAAGCCTAATACAGCTGCTTCCAAACGATTTGCATCATTATAAATATCTCCCGGCTCAATGTACAAAGGTGGTTCCTGATCCAAGAAACTACTGCTGCAACTACTCAACGTAGTTCCAGCCATCAATATAGCATATACAATATATTTTTTCATTCGAATCTGCTTTTAAAAATTCAACAATTAAAACGCCAAGTTTACACCAAATGTGTAGGTACGTGCCTGTGGCAAGGTATTTTTATCCGTACCCGGAGCCAGAGTAGCATTAGTCGTATTCGACATCACCTCCGGATCCATACCCGAATAGCCCGTAATTACGAACAAGTTCTGCACCTGTGCATATACACGCAACTTGCTGATGCCGATAGCACTTGCCCAGTTTTTTGTATTGAAAGTATAACCCAGTGAGATATTCTTCAAACGCAAATAATCACCTTTTTCCACCCACTCGCTAATAGGCATGGCCGAACCATTAGAATAGTTATCGCCATACACTGGTTTCGGGAACATGGCATTCTTTCTTTCCGGAGTCCAGTAATTCTGAAGTACCTCCTTCGAGTTATTCCAGTAACGCATGTCACTTACCGTCGCCTTCGTACCATTATAAATATAGTTTCCACCTGAGAACTGGAAGAACAAAGACAAGTCAAAGTTTTTGTAAGAGAAGTTATTACTCCATCCACCATACCAGGTAGGTAACGTATTTCCGCAAATCACCGGTTTCAGATTACCCTTATAAGGTGTTCCATCCTCGAGCATCCATTTTGCCTCTGAGGCATGATTATACAGCACACGTTCTCCATTTTCTCCATAGAACACACGGAATCCGGTTTCCGGATCTACTCCACCTGTCGGTGTCAGATACAACTGACCGATAGACTTGCCAGGTACTGTGATATTTGTAATTTCCAATCCACTGGCATCACCTTTGATAATATTATCCAGACCGTTAGCCAGAGACACAACCTTATTACGAGTAGTCGTAATATTAAAACTTGTATTCCATTTGAATGCACCGTCACGCAAAATATCCGCAGAAATCGTCAACTCTATACCTGAGTTCGTCATCTTTCCGGCATTGGTTGTCAGGATATTTCCAGGAAGACCTTTCGAAGGAGCCTGTGGCACATCCAGAATCAAGTCTGAAGATTTCGTATAGAAATAATCAAAATCAATATCGATACGATCAAGCACACGTGCACTGAAACCTACGTCATACTTTTCTGAAGATTCCCATTTCAGATTCGGGTCAGCAATCTTACTTAAACGGTAACTTCCCTGAGAACCATAATAGTAAGGAGAATAATACGAACGTGAAGCGTAATCATCAATATTCGTATTACCTACCACACCATAACTACCCTTGATCTTAAAGTCTTCAATCACATGCTTGAGCGGTTCAAAGAAAGCTTCTTCCGACACACGCCATGCCGCAGAAACACCTCCAAAGTTACCCCAGCGATTGTCCTTGCTCAATGCAGAAAGGCCATCACGACGGAAATTGATAGAGAACATGTATTTCGATGCAAAGTCATAGTTGATACGTCCAAAATACGAAACCATAGAGCTCTTGGAAATACTACCCGAAGCTGTTGCATTGGCAAAAGTTCCCTGGAAGTTCGTAAACTTATCATCCTGCAATTCTGTACGAGAAGCATCCCATTCATTGTAGCTGTTTTCAGTAGCTTCCATACCCACCAGGAAGTTGAAATGATGACGATTAGCCGTAAAATCATACGTAGCCGTATTCGTCCAGGTCCAGATACTGCTATGTACTGCCGCATTAAATGCATATCCTCCATTATTCACACCATCTCCATGATTAGGTGACCAGAAACGAGAGTTTTCGATACGTGCATCGTCAATATTATACTGGGTTTTCAATGTAAGACCTTTCACAGGAGTAACTTCTGCAAAGAAGCTGCTCAAAATACGGTTTACATCCACATTGGTCTTATTACCCAACTCCACCAATGCCACCGGATTCGAAAACGTATTCATTACCGCATTAGGTCCATAACCCAACACACCTAACGAATGATCATAATAACCTTTGCCATTTTCATCATAGATAGGCATATTCGGAGAGTTAGCCAGCGCCATACGCGGGAAACCACCTACTGCAAAGTTTGAACCGTTACGTGCCGCATCCACCTGCGATGTAGAACTTACGTTCACGCTCGAGTTCATACCAATCTTCAGCCAATCTGTCACGTTAGCCACAATGTTAGCCTTACCGCCCAGACGTTTATAGTTATCGCCCACTACAATACCTTTCTGCGTATTGTAATTAGCCGACATATAATATTTCACTTTTTCCGTTCCACCACTTACGGCTACAGTCTGATCTTGTGTAAACCCATTCTGAAAAATAGCATCAGCCCAGTTAGAGTCTACTCCCGGCATCAAGTTAAATGCCTTATCACCATAAGCAGGATTAGCGATGAATGTCTTATCCATAGCAGCCAGTTCAGCCGCAACATCTGTTCCGTATGCATTACGAACCGCCATGTTCTTGAAGTCTACATACTCCTGTGCATTCATCATATCAATGAACTTCGTCCGGTTAGAGAAACCGACAGAGGCATCATACGTTACTTTTGCTTTTCCACTGCTTCCCTGCTTCGTAGTAATCAGCACGACCCCGTTTGCCGCACGTGAACCATACAAAGCTGCAGCTGCCGCATCCTTCAACACGTCAATAGAAAGAATATCGGCCGGATTAATGTCAGCCAACGCATTGGCATTACCCAATCCTCCGCCCAAATCACCAGACTGAATCGGCATTCCATCCACTACGTACAAAGGAGAAGTACCCGAAGTAATCGAGTTTACACCACGGATATGTACCACTGGAGCCTGACCTACTCCTCCAGAAGGAGTCGTTACGTTCAAACCAGAGGCACGTCCCTGCATCATCTGGTCCAGACTTGTATTAGGCACGTCCTTTAAAGCATCATTGCGGATTGAAGCTACTGAAGCTGTCACCGTACGTGCGCTCTGCGTACCATACGCCACAACCACCACTTCTTCCAAAGCCTGCGCATCCGATTTCAACACTACGTTCACCACCGGTTTCACAGCAACTTCCTGACTCTGCAAACCAATAAAGGAAACCACTAAAGTTTTTGCCGAAGCCGGCACACCAGAAATTGTAAAGTTTCCATCAATGTCGGTCACTGTCCCTACAGTAGTACCTTTTACCAACACCGATGCGCCCACTACCGGCAATCCGTCTTCTTCCGACATCACATTACCGGTCACTTGAGAAACTTGGGCGTTTGACAGACCAATCCCTATCAGAAGAATGGCCATGAACAACGTCATTCTTTGTTTCATAAAATCTCTCTTTTAATTTAGTTAAGTTAGTCTAATACATTTATCACAAACGGGGCGCGAATGTAAGAAAATAAAGAGAATTTATAAAACAGCGGGCAATTTTACACTAAATTTTATTTATAAGGAGCAAAACGATATTAAAAGAGATAAACAGATGGTTTTTAGGAACTTGCTTCTACTTTTTCAAGTGTATAAAAAGTGAATACAAATAGAATAAAATTGCATTTATTTTGTATTATTAAGAAGTTCATTCTAACAAAAAGACCAGTTTTTAAGCGAATAAGACGAAAAAAGAGGTACATCCACACAGGATATACCTCTTTATATTATTCCAGCTATAATAACGATTATTCAGCAGAAGCTTTTACGAATTTCACTTCAAATTTAGCCTGATATTGAGTAGTACCTTCAACAGGTATAGTATCATCTGCTTCAGAAAGCAGATATTTTTTCTTAGTTTCCTTATCAAATGCATACAAGTTGTATGTTACCTGATAAGTCACATTATCAGTTGTAGCAGCTGCAGCATTAGCTGTTTCATCCACTGCAATGCTCACTAAATCCATGTAGATAGGATACTCTTTCTCTTCAGCAAATTTCTGAGTCATTCCAGTTTCCAACTCTGCAGTGTTTACTTTCAGAGAAATTCCCTTATCAGCCAGATACTTAGTTGTTAAGAATCGAGGATTCTTATGATCCTTATCCACCACAAACTGAATGTGGTCTTCTCCAGCTGCCTTCGACTTACCAATAGTAGCAAAGAAACTGGAAATACGAACCAAAGAATTTTTAGTATAATCAGGTGATGGATTTGTTTTTACTACTTCAAAATCTTTTGCAATTTCTACTGCAGCCAAAGCTCCTTCTTTATCAAATGTACCTGCATACTCATCTTTCACCATAGTAGATGCCAATGAGTCACTCTTCCAAGTATAATCAATCACCATAGAATAGATTGCATCTGTATAACCTGCACCATACAAATGATCTTTCACTCCGTCTGCAACCTGCAACTTCAAAGAATATGTCTTCTGAAGCTCTACTACGCTTTGATTGAAAGTAACAGTTATCGGGCTACTAACCTGTTTCTCAGCATCAAACATAAACTGATTATCAGACAAAGAGAAAAAGTTATCTGGATCTGTTGCCTTAACCGGTACATTTACAGCTTCAGAAAAAGAAGCTCTATTCAACACAATCTTAAAAGATGTTTGCCCCGGTGACAACTGTTCAGAAACTGCACTGCTTTCAAAATAAGCTCCAATTGCATCCGCATCTGCTTCCGGGCTTGCCACTTCCGTATCTTCATAATCGCCGCATCCTACCATCATTACGGCCGGAGTCATCAACAGTCCGAAAAAGAATTTATTTAATTTCATAATACTCTTAGTTTTTAACTTTAATCTAACTTATTATTCTTCCACAGGTTTTGGTAATGTCCATGCAGGGCTATCAGCAGGAGTCAATGCTTTGTTAGCCTGAAGTTCTGCTTCCGGTATACGCCATAACAGAATGTCATCAGTCGGTGCAATGTTGAAGATACATTCTGCATTCGGGAAACCACATCCACGACGATCCACTCCCTTGTTCAGACGCATTACATCAAACCAGATTACTCCTTCACCCCAAAGTTCAATACGACGCTGGAAATAAACAGCTTCCTGAGGATTAGAAGCATAGTCAGTCAAATAAGCCTGCACTCCGCTTTCCAAACGGTTGTTAAGCAATTCCTTGAAATATTTTTCACCTTCAGCGCGGTTTCCAGCTTCGGCGTATGCCTCTGCAGCAATCAGATACATTTCCTCAATACGCATCAGTACAATGTCGTTAGCATTGATAGTAGTACCTACTACATCATTATACGGACCAAATTTTACCTGAGTATAAGGTTTATAACCCTGCTTAGCAACAAAAGCAGCCTGTTCTTCTGTCAAGAAGTCTTCCTGAGCTTCAGCTGCTGCATCCAGCCACCATGATTTACGAATATCTTTATCGTTGATTCCGTTATATAACTCCAAGCTAATCTGACGGCCACCTGAATAGTTTGCATATCCATAGTTCAAAGAACCCATGTGAGAAGGCCAGTTACAGATACCCGTATCTACCACGTCATCCGTTTCGCTGACAATGATACCCCACATCCAGTTCACCTCATCTACACTCCAGAATGTCGGTTTACCTACCGCAGTACGAGAAGCGATAGCAATACCTTCGCTCTTCGCAGCTTTGATGGCATTTGCAGCATCATCGGCAGCTTTAGCGTATTCATGCATTGACAGATACATACGTGCACGAAGTCCGTATGCTACTGACAGACTGATATAACGCTTGTCAGCACGTTTTACCTTTCCTTTTTCTGCATTAGTCAGCAAATCAATAGCATTGTTCAAGTCTGATTCAATCTGTGTATACACGTCTTTTACAGACGAACGTTTACAACCATTCACAGAAGCATCTGCCGAATTCTTTTCTGTAATCAACGGTACACAAGGTTTGTCCTCATTACCTTTGTAGTTAAACTGATACAGCTGTGCCATTACCCAATAAGAGAATGCACGTGCAGCCAGTCCCTGTCCCAGATAGAATTGTTCATTGGCGTCTTCTGTTTTTTCGTCAATGCTTCCTACTACATTGTTGGCAGCAAAAACGATAGAATACAAATCATTCCATACCATCTGTCCTTCCAAGGAAGTATTTTCACGGTCTTCAAATGTCAAGTCATATCCAGTCCAGTTATAACCGTTGTTATCACTTATTACGTCTTCTGTATTAGAGTCCAGACACAACATGACAGTAGGATAACCAATATCATTATGACGTTCAGCTCCCAATGCACTTGAGTTAGGGAAAGCCTGGTTGAAAGTAGAGAAAATCGCATTTACCTTTGCCACTCCACGTTCAGGATTCAGTGTAGAAACGGTCTCCTTCTGAGAGTCTGTCACGATTCCTCCATCGGGCAATGTATCCATATCCTGGCAACCAGTCACAGCCAGTGAAGATACAAGCAATGAAGCAAAAATATATTTTGTTTTCATATCTGTTTCTTATTTATATTTTAATTAAAATGTAAGGCTGATACCTCCAGAAATTGTACGGATGGCAGTATAAAGTGATGTAGTAGCACTTGTATAGCTCTGACGTGGGTCAAGACCCTTACGTGCAGAAAGCAATCCTACATTGTCAGCAGTGAAATATACACGCAGTTTTTCCAGCATCATCTTGCGAACCAAGTTAGACGGAAGTGTATAACCAATAGTGATATTATTTACACTCAGGTAGTTAGAACTTGCAAGCCAACGAGTTGAAGTAGAGTTTGTATATTTATCCTGCGCATTCAGACGAGGTACATCCGTATATTTATTTTCCGGAGTCCATGCATTGTAAATATCCTTGTGCCAGTTCTGTCCGTCACCTTTTCCAGCCATCATGAAACGATAACCTGAGTCATAAATCTGACCACCCAACTGATAAGACAACTGAATGGAAGCATCAAAACCGTAAACCTGTACAGAAGTACCCAAACCACCGTATACCTTCGGCATCAAGTTGTCTGTGGCTACCTTATTTGTAGTCTGAGCTAATGCATAATTGTCTGTTTTATACAACTCACCCTTGTCATCTTTTGCCCAATACTGAGCCAAACCTGTTTCTGGATCTACGCCAGCATAATCTACCAAATACATACGGTACATTGATTCCCCTTCTTCGTAAATGTAGTTTCCATCAATCAATTGACCATCCAAGTCCGGATGCAACTTATTAATCTTATTCTTGATAAAGGTTGCATTCAGGTTTACATCCCAAGTAAAGTTTTTCTGGTTGAAAATCAAGTAAGTCAAATCCAATTCAAAACCAGAGTTAGTCATAGAACCTACGTTCATCGGAATAGAAGTATAACCCACACTTCCGGCAACCGGTTTGTTGTAAAGCATATCGCTTGACTTACGACCGAAGTATTCAGCCGATCCGTTCAAACGGTTATTGAACAAGGCAAAATCAATACCTACGTTATAAGAAGTTGAAGTTTCCCAAGTCAAATCGCGATTACCTTTTGCAATCATCGTACCGTCAGAGAACACACCGTCTGCACCAGTCATGTTATACTGGTCCATCCATGGATAATAGTTCTTGCTTGTACCACCCACGGTATATCCACCAGCAAACAAGATATCATCGTTACCCTGCTGACCGAAAGAAGCCTTCAGTTTCAACATGTTAATCCAAGTGATATCCTTCATGAAATCTTCACGTGTAATCATCCAAGCCACACTTGCAGCCCAGAAGTCACCCCAACGATTTTCAGGAGCAAAACGAGAAGAAGCATCACGACGGTAAGAAACGTTACCAAAGTATTTGTCGTCATAAGAGTAGTTGACACGACCAAAGAAACCTTCAGTAGCATAAGTCAATTTCATACCGCTGGCAGTCTTCTTATCGATTGTATTGCTGATATAGAAGCTCTCCGGGTCATACAGATTCTGACCTGAACCAGTCAATTCTGTATATTGGTATGAATAACCATCATAACCGGCAGTAATATCAAAATGATGTACATCTTTCACCGCAAACTGATAGTTCGCTACATACTGCTGGTCGAAACCGAAAGTACGCATAGCAGCCTGATAAGCATTACCTCCATAAGAAGCACTCTGGCCCATATATGCGTTACCCAAATCATTGTAACGTGTATTGTCAATATTCATACCAAAGCGTGCGCTGATGGTCAGACCTTTAATCGGAGTCAATTCAGCAAACCAGTTTGCATTCAGCACGTCAGCCAAATATTCAGTCTTATTATAAATAAGGTCACCTGCCGGATTGGCAATGGACATAAAGGCACGTGATGAAGGACTGCTTACGCCATCACCGTAATCATACACCTTACGACCGTTCAATGTCATAATCTGCTTGTCGGCTCCACGTACATACATCGGATAAACCGGAGCAATGTTATTGGCAATATAGAAAGCATTACCGGAAGATGATGTATTATTCTGATCGCCCGGATAGTTACTCTTTGAGTTTACATAGTTCATGTTGGCACCCACTTTCAACCAGTCTGTTACCTTGTAGTCACCCTTCAAACGACCGCTGAAACGGGTCAAGCCAGAGCCTTCAATTACACCCTGATCATCCAAATAGCCAAAAGCCATGTAGAAAGTAGACTTATCGTTGCCACCAGATACATTCAAGTTATATTCCTGACGAAGAGCTGTTCTAAATGTTTCATCAGCCCAGTTATCTGGAGTATAATAATATCCATATTCATCTGTATAGCCCAGTGTAGCATTCGGGTTCAGCAAACCGTTGCTACCAATTAGCAACTGACCTTCAGGCACTGTATAAATCTGATAACCCACACCACCATTTCCAGCAGAAAGCAAAGTCTTGTTTGCGGCTACATTAGCAGCCTGCGCAGACATGCCATTGGTCTGCACATAACCGTTATAAATAGCTTCGTAAGCTTTTTCCAGATAATTCTTTGAACTTGTCAGTACATCGTAGTTCTTTACACCACGAGAGTTGGCACCCCATTTTGCATCGAAGTTTACACGTGCCTTACCAGAAGTACCTTTTTTAGTAGTAATCATAATGATACCGTTTGCGCCACGCGCACCATACAACGCTGTAGAAGCAGCATCTTTCAACACTGTCATTGATTCAATATCTGCAGAGTTGATAGATGACAAATCTCCATCATAAGGCACACCGTCTACTACATACAACGGGTCTGTTCCGGCATTGATTGATCCGACACCACGGATACGCACTTTTGCGTCTTCACCCGGCTGACCGTTATTACTCAAAATCTGTACACCTGCTACAGCTCCAGCCAATGCATTTGACACGTTTGACACCTGACGTTTTTCAATTTTATCAGCTTTCATCACTGCTGCAGAACCTGTAAATGACCCTTTGGTAGAAGTACCATACGCAGTTACCACAACTTCATCAAGTACTTCCGCATCAGACTTCAACACCACTTTTACGTTCGGCTTAATCTTCACTTCCTGCGACTGCATTCCGATAAAAGAAATGACCAAAGTTCCGGCGGACCTATAAGGCTACTCTAATTTACTGATATATAGAAAATTAATCTTAACTCATTCTTTTGAAACTGTAACTCATAATAGTTTGCGAACTAACTTGTGTATAAATTTTCTACCAGAATTCTACTGAAAAACAAATTCATATCCTACATTATATTTAATAAAATATGCAAGAATTTGGAGGTAATTCTGTATATTTGCTTAAAACGAAATAATTGAATCATGCAGGATAAGTATAAAATTCCCTATATTAACGCATGCATACGCGCGTTTGCCAAACGTTTTCATTTGCCAGTAAAGAATGCTTTTCTATACCTGTACCGATTTGAAGGTATGAAATTTCTTGATGAATTTTATGATATTGAACACTTGCAGTCGATTGATGATGCTGTTGATGATTTGATTTTAGTTTGCAAACGTAATGGAGGAGAACTGGTATGATATTATATCACGGAACAAATATAGACTTTCAAATCATAGAAATAGAGAAATCCAATCCGTATAAGGACTTTGGCAGAGGATTCTATCTTACGGATATATTTTCTCAGGCCGAAAATATGGCAAATAAGAAGGCCCGGATATTGGGTGGGATTCCTATTGTACAAAAATATAACTTTGAGGAAAGTGCTTTATCAGACAATAATCTCAGAGTATTGATTTTTGAAAAACCGACAAAAGAATGGGCTGAATTTATATATCGTAATAGGAGTCGTACCCATCCTCCATTTTCTCATGACTATGATATTGTAATAGGTCCGATAGCAGATGATGGAGTTGCTTATCTTTTAAGCCGTTATGAAGAAGGATTCTGTACATTGGACGAATTAGCCAGAGATTTGAAATATAAGAAATTGAACAAACAATTCTTTTTTGGTTCCTCACGGGCTATTAACTTATTGAAAAGGGTATGAAACAAGCATTACAAGAATATTTAGTTTCGCATATAGTAGACCAAATTACTACATATCTGGTTTCTGATTTTAAACTTGACATTCCTTCCGCTCTGAATATAATTTACACGTCTGAGACATATCAGATTTTATCTGAAGAAGATAGTGAATTGTTTATTCAAAGCCCGGCTTATGTATATGAATGGCTTAAAAAAGAATATCTTACGGGGAAATTAAGAATAGCTTAAGTTAGTTATAAAATAAAAAGCTAACTTTCAAATTATGGATTTTATTGAATTGGTAGAAAAAGGAAAAATAGATACATTCACTGATAAAAACTGACAGATTTATTTAATATATTTTATAGGCTATAAGAAATAGCAAAGGAAGCCTTAACACAAATAAAAAATATTATGTAACTCCTTTTCAGGTAGACGGAAGAAAGATTCTTAAGATTGGAGTGAATTTTAGCAACAAAACACGAAACATCCAGAAGTGGATTGTAGAAGAGACGTAACTATGTAATAACTTGCCCAAGTATATACAAAAAGAATATGCTTGGGCAAAAATTTATTAGTTTAATCAAGGAAATCAAAAGAGGCTGTCTCATTTTTGAGGCAGCCTCTTTTTTATTTAAAACTACTATAAAATCAGGTTATTTGTAATCTATAGCAGAGTTGTAATCAGTTTCACGTCCTGGAAGGATCCATTTCCAGAATGTAGATACGTATGCACCATCTTCAAAGCCATATGTACCAGCCACATAAGAACTGAAGTTACCGTTTTGTGCAACACTAGGACGTGATATTTCCTCACCCCAGCGTTTATGATCAAACCAGTCAAATCCTTCACCCCACAATTCCAAGGCACGATACTTTTTGATTTCTTCCAACAACGCATTTCCTGTTTTCGTACAAGTGTAATTTACATCACGTCCTGAAAGCTTGTTCAATGCAATAAGTGCATCTTGAGACTGTTTTCCAGTTGCATCCTTATAATATGCAGCCTCAGCCTGAATTAAAAGAAGCTCAGAATTACGGATAATAGGCTGACAGCCAACTGCCGGCTGACCTGTTGCCTGGAACTTCAAACTAGCATATGCAAAATTCTGCTCCACTGCATTAGGTACAGTTGCTTTCACATATGCATTCGCCTGATCATAAGCTTTCTGTGTAAGGAACATACCTGTTGTCATACCATCAGCCACGTCAACAACATCCGTAAAGCTTTCACCTTCACCCAAGAATGTTTTCTCAGTCAAGAATAAGCCTTTGCGAATGTCTGTATCCGGGAATTGTTCAATAAATGAGCGGTTGATACAAACGTTTATACCCTGCTGTGCATAATAACCATTGCAAGCCATGAACAACTGCCATCCAAAATACCAAATAGTTTCTGAGGTATCATTATATACTCCCCAAACCCATTCATCATTTGGTGTAGCAAAACCTGAATAATAGTTATTATTATCCATCAAGGTATAACTATCTCCCAAAGCCAGTTTAGCTTCTGACAAAGCTTTATCATAATCTTGCTTATTCAAGGCAGCACGAGCATAAATGCTATGAGCAACGGTTTCATCCGGATAACTTACAGTAGATGATGCATCACTGTACACTTCATTACGAGACAATCCAGAACTCTGATACAGACGAATCGCTTCATCCAAATCTTTATAAATCTGTTCATAAGTTTGAGCCATTGTAGACAAGGGCATGTCTGTTTCCTCTCCTGCGTTTACAACTTCTTTCAAACGCAATACAATTCCACTGTTAGCTCCATTATTGCTTAGATGCCATGGATCACAATAAATTTCCACCAGACGCATAAATGAATAAGCACGGAAAGTTAAAGCTTCAGCCTTCAAGAAGTCTTTTTCTTCTTGTGTACCCTCTGCAGCATCAATTCTTCCAATTACCGCATTAGCTCCACTCACCAACATATAATAATAATACCATGGATAAGAATCGTAGACACTAGAATTGCTCTGGGTAATTGTAGACTCACCGTTCATCAGAGGAGACCACCCTGGAGCCATGTATGGAAAGAAAAATGTTTCACCCGGATATTCTCCGTAAAGCAATTTCATTGTACCTTCTCCATTAAAACTTTGTCCATAATAACTATGCTGCTGAACCATGGTACGACAAAGTCCATTGATTGCCAAACGCGCATTAGACGTTGTAGCAAAAAGAGTATTTCCCTCAGTAGCCTGGGTAGAATTGGTTTCCAGCCAACTGTCTGAACAAGAAGTCAGTCCGGCCAGTCCTATTCCCATAGCCAATATATATGTAGTAATATGTTTCATAAAATAGTTTGTTTAAAAATTCAAGTTAAGACCTAATGTATAAACTCGTGCTCCCACAAATGTATTATCTTGCATTCCATTGAAACTATACTGTGGGTTCAAACCTTTACGTGAAGTAAAGATAGCGGCATTTTCGATTGTTCCATAAACACTTATTCCTCCCAAACCTAACTTATGTACAAAATTGCGAGGCAAATTGTAGCTCAAGTTAATGTTTTTGATCGTAAAGTAAGAAGCACTGGTCAGCCATCTTGAACTGCTTCCATAAGATGTGGAAGCTAAAGAAGAAAGGTCAAATTGAGGAGTTCCATTCGGATCCAATCGATTAGGAGAATCTTCTGTCATTCCTTCTGGTACTTGTGTCCAGCCTTTCATTACATCTTTATGTAAAGCACTCGCTCCATTAGAAGTTGTATACATCAATGAAGAATAGTTGGTATCGTATACTTTTCCTCCAAGTGAATATGTACACAATACAGATAAGGTCAAGTCTTTCCAGCTCAATGAAGTGTTAATACTTCCATACAAATCAGGCAGAGCAGAACCTTGCCATTCGCGGGCTGCATATGAAGTATTGTACACATAATTTTTATCATTAATTGTAATATACTCACCTCTTGACTTTAATGCATTCACTGTTGCTTCACCCAATTCCGGATTTGCATTATATAATGCACGTCCATTCATTTGGTCTACACCGGCATAAGTATAAGTATAGAACTCATATACACTATGTCCTTCAGAATAATTCTGTACACCATTCAAGATATCCTTTCCTTCTGGAAGTTTAGTGATTTCATTATGAATAGTGGTCAGATTTAAACCAATATTCCATTTCCAGTCTTTAGTACGAATAGCATCCACATCCATTGCGACTTCAAGTCCTGTATTACGTACATTTCCGATATTAGCAAAATATTGCGACATACCTGTCGGTGAAGAGCTGGCATACCAGTCTGTTGCTCCAGCTGACAGCGGATTATAGACGGTAAACAGCAAATCTTTTGAAGTCTTGTTAAAGAAGTCAACAGAGAAATTGAAACGATCAAACAAGCGACCTTCCAACGCGATATCGAATGAACCTGAAGTTTCCCATTTTAAATTTGCATTAGGTATCTGCATCTTATAGAATGCTCCAATTCCTGCATTTACATCAGAATAATACAGTTCTTTATATGCATAATAGTTAACTCCTGCGTCGTTTCCAACTTCACCATAAGAAGCACGTAATTTCAAACTGTTAACCCAGTCTATATTCTTCATAAATTTCTCATCTGATATCATCCAGCTAGCACCTACAGACCAGAAATTACCCCATGGACTAGAGAAACGAGAAGAACCATCTCTACGGAATGACGCGTCAAAGAAATACTTTTGTGCATAATTATAACGGATACGTGACAAATAACTTTCTGTTGTATACACATCTTCATAGCCATCTATTGATGTCATCTTTGCAAAATTGGCCATCTCAGTATTACCAGAAACTTTCATTTGTTCTTTCATCATGTAATCCCAGTTAACCTGGTTCTTAAATGATTCATGACCTAACAACACGTCTACATGGTGACGGTCAAAATCATGTGCCCAATATAATTCCTGAGCAAATCTATATTCAAACAAACGAGTGTTCTCAACAGCCATACGCCCACCGTTAGCAGCACCGTCACCACAGTTCGGGTTATCAAACTGCTTACTCTTTTCATTATAAGTAAACAAGTTTCCTCTTACTGTAGCAGAAAAGTCTTTGAGGAATTTTACAGTACCATATACCTGACCGTTAAGTGTATTACGATTCTTACGATTTATATTATTCTGAAGTTCGTAAAGAATATTACGTCCACTTAAATAATCATAGTTATTGATATCATAAATAGGAGCGCCATTTTCATCTGTCACGATGCTTCCATCTTCATTATGTTCATAATACGGATATACGGGAGCCATCATATCTCCTATATAAAATGGGTTTGCATAATATGAACTTGAAGCTTGTCCCTGGAAATTAGACACAGAAGAAGCTCCACTTAATGTGATTCCAGTAGTAAGCCATTTGGTAGGTCTGAAGTTTGCATTTAAACGAGCAGTCAAACGGTCAAAGTCGGATGCTATGATATATCCTTTTTCATTCAAGTAACCAAAAGATGCAAACACGTCATATTTTTCACCTGCTGCGTCTGCACTCACACCATATTCTTGACGATAACCAGTACGCTGTAATGCATCTGTCCAATCCAAATCAGAGTATCCCGGAAGAATATTGGCAACTAACTTACCATTAGCATCAAACATGTCAGCGCCACTCTTATCAAAGATTTTCGTCTTAACCACACTAGAGTTCAAAGTGCTGGCAGCGGCTGCCAAAGCATCAGCAGGAGCAAAGCCCTTATTTTTTTGATAATAACTGCTCCAACCCTGTAACATTGTTTCCATCCAGTCTTTAGCTCCCAGCTTATCATACTGAGGAATAGCACGAGTGTACATACCTTGTTTTACATTCATGCGCAGGTTCAGCTTATTACTTTTTCCTTTCTTTGTTGTAATAAGCACAACACCATTTGCAGCCTTATTACCATAAAGAGCAGCTGAAGAAGCATCTTTCAAAACAGACATTGACTCAATATCTTGCGGATTGATGTCGTTCAAATTGCCACTGTACGGGCTTCCATCAACAACAATCAGAGGCTCATTAGAACCATTTATAGAGCCAAAACCACGAATACGAATACTGGTTTTATCACTTCCTGGTTCACCATAAGAGTTATTAACCTGAATACCTGGAGCTGCACCTTCCAAAGCATTAGTCGCTTGAGTAACTGGACGCAATTCCATTTCTTTTGCATCGAGTGAGGCTACAGCACCTGTTAAAGACTGTTTACTTGCAGTACCATAAGCTACTACAACAACTTCCTCTAATGCATGAGAATCAGCATGTAACACAACATTTACATTTGGCTTAATCTTTACTTCCTGCGACTGCATTCCGATGAAAGAAATGACCAAAGTTCCGGCGGAACTATAAGGAAACCCTAATTTACTGATATATAGAAAATTAATCTTAATTCATTCTTTTGAAACTGTAACTCATAATAGTTTGCGAACTAACTTGTGTATAAATTTTCTACCAGAATTCTACTGAA
>ENA-UEQH01000688-UEQH01000688.1-human-gut-metagenome-genome-assembly--contig:-NODE-688-length-17130-cov-9.449422_pt1 | contig 17130 bp, 10 predicted proteins | sample MGYA00242945_ERZ507943 | MGnify/ENA primary metagenome ERZ507943 (study PRJEB26167, sample SAMN06115418) | human gut metagenome | host: Homo sapiens | place: China:Hubei | collected 2015-03-06 | study... | reverse complement strand
ATGCTTGGGTACTTTTGCGCAAGAACCGTTTCCTTTCCGGTGCTCTGCTTGCCTGTGGGTCTTATCGAATCTGTGCCATGAAACTGCCCATTTTCTCCGCAGCCTTTTGCTGCATCTGCCGAGTGGCGTGGGTGTAGGTGCGGAGTGTGAATCCGGCATCATAGTGGCCGAGCATACTGCTGACGGTTTTGACGTCCACCCCATTTTGCAGTGCCAGCGTTGCGAAGGTGTGTCTGAGGTCGTGAAATCTGATGTGCGGCAGCCCGGCGTCCTTCAGGATCTTCTTGTGCAGATTTACGACAGAGTCTGGGTAGTACATCTCACCAGTTACCGGCGAGGGGAACATGTAGGGATTCTCGGGATGCTTGCCGTGTTCCGCTATCAGCAGGTCAACAGCCTCTTGCGGTATGCTGACCTTGCGGACTGAAGTCTCTGTTTTGGGGCGGGAGAGCGTCAGTTCGCCATTGGGATTCTTTATATACTGTTTGCTGACGGAGATGGTTTTGTTTTGGGTGTCGAGATCACTCCAGAGAAGCGCTGTGATCTCGCCCTTCCGCAAGCCCGTGACCAGCTCCAGATAGAACATGGGGAGCAGTCCTCTCCTGTCAGCGGCTTCCAGATAATCCTTGATGTGCTCAGGCGGAAGAATCTGCATTTCGATTTTTTGCACCTTCGGCGCGATGCAGTCCTCGGTCGGGTTCCGCAGGATCAGGCGCTCCTTGACTGCCCGTTCCAAGGCGCTATGCAGCATGAGATGCAGACTCCGAACTGTGGTACTGCTGAGTCCAGGGTTGCCGTGACCGCTCTTGCGGTCGATGCGACCGTTTTCCATCAGATCCTTGTAGAGCTTTTGTAAATCGCGCGAGGTCAGTTTGGTGAGCTTGATATTGCCGATGCGGGGAATCGTGTATTGCTCGACCATCAGTTGATAGCGGTTTGCTGTTGAGATGCGGATATTCGGCTTTGCGTAGATCTCATACCAGCTCCGCAGCCAAGTTGCTACCGTGTACTCATCAGCGCGGCTGACATCGATTCCTCTGGCAGCCTCCATTGCGGCACTGAGCTTCGCCTTGCATTCTGCCTGTGTCTTACCAAGTACATTTTTGATGATACGCTTTCCGGTCTCGGGATGATAGCCTGCGGTGTAGCGACCCTCCCAACGTCCGTCTGCGCGTTTGCGAATGTTGCCCTCGCCGTTGGCGCGCTTTTTAGCCATTCATGATCATCTCCTTTGCTTTTTGCTCTTCGTCGGCATCGAAGGAGTAAGGTGCTCCCAGTTCTCCGGCGATACCGGCTGCCAGCTTGAAGCCTGCCGTGAAGCTCATCAGCGTGGACTCCGTCAGCAATGCGTTCTGCGCGTCCAACAGATGGAGCAGCTTTTTTCGCTCCGTGGCATCCATGTCCCGCCGCAGTTCCTCACGGACGTATTCAATCTGGGTGTCCAGTTCTGGATGCGACTGATGGTCAAAGCGCTTTTGCAGGGCTTTCATGTAGTCGTACATTGCGGCACCTCCTTTTTGGCAACCACAACACATACCACACCCCGGCGCACAAAGCTACTGTTTTTGCAAATGTTTCTTTGACTATTGCGGCGCAAAAAATACGTTTCCAAACCTGTTCACGTGTGCATCCGCATCGAGTAGCCTTGTTGCTGTTCCAACTCATGGTCATCCGGCTTGTGGCCGAGGGCGACGCGTTTTTGCCGCAGCTGCGCCAGCCGCTTGTGGTCGATTTGGACACCGTTGGCAGCGGGGATTGGTGCATTGTCCCGGAAGATATTTCCCATGTGGTAGAGCAGCCGGGTGGCTGACAGCAGGACGGAGGGCGGCTCCTGCTCGCCGCGCTCCATGCGTTTCATGAAAAATTCCGCACAGCCGTGGCCGTTATCCCGCGCCGCCGCGAACCATTCGTAGGCGGCGTCCATGTCTTTGGGAACGCCCTCGCCCATGAGGGTCAGCTTGCCCAACAGATATTGAGCGTAGGCACTGCCGTTATCCGCGGCCTGCCGCAGATATTCCGCCGCAGTCGAAGTGTCTTTTGACACATTTTCACCGCGGAGATATTCCTTTCCCAGCCGGTAGGCGGCATAGGCGTTGCCGTTTTCTGCGGAACACTTCAGCCAGTAAATGCCCTTGGCGGAATTGTGAATCTCGGCATCGTCCGAAAGATACAGCTTGCCCAGTGCGTACTGCGCAGGTGCGTAGCTTTGATCGACGGAGCATTTCAGAAAATGCTCCGCCGTTTCCGTATCGGGGATTAGCAGACCACCATCCCGATAGGCTGTGCCAATAAGATACTGCGCATGGGTGTCGCCCGCTTCCGCCAGTTGCTCCAACCGGCGCATTGCTTCGTCCCGCTCATCCAATGTAAGGTCAGCGTTTTCAGCAATGCTGAATACTTCCCAGCAATCATAGCTCATGCCGTAGTCATCAAGCGGTTCATCTTGACTGTTCAGGTCGGTGTCCTCAAACGAAATTCCGCCTTGTCGGATATGCTCCGCCTCACGGATGACCGCGTTCTTGATCTGGCGGAACTCCTTCTGCTGAGACAGAGGCGGGCGCAGACGTTTCTTCCCCTCTGAGTAGTAATCCTCCACTTGACATTGCAGCTCCCACCACGTTTGGTAGCAGGCATCCACAGTGGGCAGCCGCGCCATCTGGTCGATGATCTCGTCCACCAGCTTCTTCATGGGCTTTGGCAGATAGCCGTAGGTTTTCTTGCCGCCGACTTGACCGAGCTGCCGCGACAGGTTCCAGATCATCTGCTCCGCCTCTGGGTGGATGCAGGTCATCTCCCGCATCGCCTTCGCCAATTCCAGCATGGCTTTTCGAGCTTCCGCCACCAGCTCGTCTCGCGATTTGCTTTTCTGCTCGTAGACGTGCAGCAGCTCCTGACGGAAAATTTGGTTGGTCAGCGTGGATTTGATTTGGCGTATCCCGTCTTTGGACAGGTACGCCTGATTCGGCTTTGCCGACCACGCCATCATGTGGGCGTGAGGATGATTGCCCTCATCGTGGAAGGCCGCGTACCAGCGGAAGTCCTCCGGCGGGATTTTCATTGCCGCGGCAATGTCATTGCGGTGGGTACGCAGCAATGTGCGCCATGACTCCGCGTGATTGTAGCCCAGCCGCTCCGCATCTTCACGATGGAGGGAGATGATGTGTGTCCACACGTTGCCGTTGTAGTGATCCAATTCGTCCATGACTCTGCTCAGATCCACGTTGTCATCGTCACCGAAGAGACCGTGTTTCCCCAGCCGTTCCGCTCTGGGCCGCAGGGCGATGTACTTGGCGTAGCCCTCCATCGACGAGAGCCTGTCCCAATTCGATTCCAGTGCCAGTGTGATGAGTGCGGACGCAGTCGCTTTTGTCGGGTGTGAGAGGTAGTCCTCATACTCCATCAGCTCTTTGGCGTCAGGGAAATCCTTCACCAGTTTTGCGATGAGCTGTTCCTGCTTGTTGGTGGGCGGACGGTCATCCGGGATGATCTCCACCCGCTCCCGCGTGGCGATGTACTTGAGATACCCGCCAGCACTTTGCCCAGTGCCGCACTTGATGTACGGGCTTTTGACGATCAGCCTTGCCATGCTTCACTCTCCAGCTCACGGAGCTTCTGCTCCAGCCGAAGCTGACCGTTGGTGCGCTTGACGGCGGCGATGCTCTTGGCCCGCTCCTGCCGAAGCACTTCCTCGCTCACGTTGAGGCTTTGCAGGAGGATGGACATTGCCATGTCCATTTCCACCGCCTGCTTGTAGAGCAGCGACGCGATGCGGTCCTCGAAGAGTTTCAGCCGCCCGTCGATGGCGGACTGCACCGCACGGGGCAGCGTGGTGCTTTCGCCTGCGGCGAGCATATCCGCGTAGCAGTTCACCGCCTTTTCGATGAACTCGTTTTTGCTGCGGCAGTTATCTTCCTGATACCACCGCTCTATTTTGGCAGCTGTTTCATCCGTCATACGGAAGTTCAGCCTGTTTTCATTTTTGCTCATCATTCCCTCCAATCTGCCGTAAGGCACGCTCATTTTCGTTGAAACACCTGCGCTTGCGGGAACTAAGACGCCAGCCGCTCCAAAAGTTCTCTCAAAAGGCGCCACAATCGCCTGCGTTGAATACCCCGTCAACTGCCCGCACTGCGGGCAGAAGTGACCGGGCAGAGCGTCGGTTCCGACGCCAGCCCTTTATCCTGCTTCCTTTTTCGTCTTCGGAAAAGCTGTAAAAAACGCAAGAAACGCAGTCATTCCAAGGCTTTCAGCACATCAGGCAACACCTCCGACACAAACGCCGCAACGTTCGTTTCAAGGGGCTGCGGCGGGTCACACGCTACCCCATCTCCTAACCGCGCACACAGCGGCTTACACGGCGAAACACGGGGCGCTTTGGATGGGAGCGCTATCATTACCCTCGGAGCTTTTTGCGCGGTTCGGAAACCCTGTGGGGCCGGGTGTCAGAACGGCGTACTTTGCCGCTTTTGGGCCTTGGTCGGGTGTACTCCCGGAGAACGCAAAGAGCCTGCGGAACAGCGATGCGCTTATGCGCGTCGCTGTTCCGAGGCGTCGCGGCCCCGCTGGGCTGCGTGATCCCATTGCTGTTCCTCGCACCGCATTGATGGGCTTCACGGTTTTGGTCAGCCGCATCGTTGGCGCGCAGAAAATTGAGTGCCTGTTCTTTAGTTGGTACAAAATAAGCATAGCACCCGAAGCGGATATGAAGCCTCGGAAGCTATGCTTATTTTTGTTATAATGGGAGGGCAATGGATGGACGGTTTCTTTGGTGAGCCAAGCGCTCGAGCTGTAAACAGTCCTCCGCCCTCTTGTTATAAAGATTCGATTGAGCAGGTTGCTCCGGCTATGCCGCGTGCGTGTCACGAACCAAATTGAATCGTAATAAGCCGGTGCGGAAGCATTGCAATATTTTATCAGGAAAGAAGGAATGCCCATGCTCAGTATCGGGATCGATGTGTCCAAAGGAAAAAGCACCGTGTGCGGAATGAAGCCAGGGGGAGAAATCGTGTACGCTCCGTTTGAAGTTCAGCACACAAGGGAAGGAATGTCGGAGCTCGTATCGCTGCTGCGCAGCAGCGGCGAAGAGGTTCGTGCCGTTTTGGAAAGCACCGGCAGCTACCATTGCCCGGTGGTGTCCGCTTTGTTGGAGAACGGAATATTCGTCTCCGTCATCAATTCGCTGCGGATGAAGCGGTTTTGCTCACAAAGTATCCGCAAGGTGAAGACCGATCGAATCGACGCTATGCAGATCGCTTTGTACGGCCTGGCCTATTGGCAAGAGCTTCAACCGGCCAGACTGCCGGAGGATACATATCGGGAGCTTCAACTTCTGGCGCGGCAGTATTACCAGATGACCTCCATGCTGATCAAGGCAAAGGTCGATTTTAACGCCATCTGTGACCAGGTTTTGCCCGGTATGCAGGAGCTCATGAACGACCATGCAGGGCGGCACAAGCTTTCGGACTTTGTCCTGCGGTATCATCATACCACTCACATCCTCGAAATGGGAGAAACGCGCTTTCGGAAGGATTATTGCAAATGGGCGGAAAAAAAGGGATACCGCAATTGCGAACGTATGGCAGCACTCATCTTTGCCACAGCTCAAAACGGTATCCCTGTGCTTCCCAATGCACCATCCACGCAGATCGTCATTACGGAAGCGATACGAGTCCTCCACACAGTGGAGGCGTCCCGTGACGCTATTTTAACACAGATGCAAGCTCTCGCCAAGACTCTGCCGGAATATTCTCTCGTGCGCGAAATGCCCTGCATCGGGGACACGCTGGCTCCGCGCCTGATCGCGGAGATCGGAGATGTCCGACGCTTTCACAGCAAGCGGGCTCTCATCGCATACGCCGGCATCGATGCGCCGCCGTACCAGTCCGGCAAATTCTGCGCGAATAACCGGCATATCTCCAAGCGGGGAAATCGCTATCTGCGTAAGACCGGGTACGAAGTCATGCAGAGCTATGTGATGCACAAGCCGGCAAACGACCCGATCTTTACATTCATTGAGAAAAAACGCAGTGAAGGGAAATGCGGTAAACTTGCCATGGTGGCGGGCCTGAATAAGTTCCTCCGAGTCTATTATGGCAAGGTCACAGAGCTCTACCGCAGCTTGCCGGCAATAGAATGAGCTGAGATCTCCAATGCTTTATTTGAGACGGCCAAGTGTTCCGTTTTGCCGCCTCTGCTTTGCTATACTCTTTTTCTGCCTATAACTTTTCTTTGAATTAGGACTTGACTTTTTAGCAGGTTTACAGCTTGCGGAAGCGCTCCGCAATGACCGCCGCCGCGTCAGCGGTCGACAGCGCACCGGTGTCAAGGTAAAGATCATACCCCTCCGGCGCGCCCCAGGCCTTGTGGGTGTAGCTCTCGTAATACTTGCGGCGCTGCTTGTCCATCTTGCGGATCAGGCGGATGGCTTGGTCGCGCGTGAGCTTTTCCTGCGCCATTTTGCGCTGGATGCGGTGCTCGTCCGGCGCGGCGACGAACACGGTGAGAAGCCTCACGTCTTCGCCGCGCAGCACATAGTCTGCGCAGCGCCCCACGAACACACACTCCTCGTGGCGGGCGATGCGGCGGATCTCGTGGCTTTGCAGGGCGAAGAGCACTTCGCTCGTCGGTTTGCCGCGCAGCACATGGTGGTTGCCCTCGTGCACGGTCTGGAAGAGGTAGGGGTTGGTCGCCTTTTCGTCCGAGGGGGAGAGCGTTTTTTCCGAAAGCTCGCCGTACTCGCACGCGAGGCGGATCAGCTCGCGCTCATAGACGCGGATGCCGAGGAGATCCGCTGTTTTCACGGCCACTTCGTGGCCGCCGCTGCCGAACTGGCGGCTGATGCTGATGATGCGATTTCCCATAGTATGAATCTCCCTCCGCTTTTCTATTGTTTCAGCGCGTTGAGCGCCGGCTGGGGAATCGAGAATGCACGATCCGCCGGCGTGATGACGGCGGAGAGCGACACCGGAGCGTCGGAGAGGATGAGGTGCAGCGCGCCGCTGCACGAGATGTTGACGGACTGGAGCTCGCCCTGCTCGCTCACGCGGACGGAAATGCGTCCGGAGGAGAAGGTCACATCCTGTGCCTTGATATCCGGCGCGATGGCGGCGGCGAGCTCGCTCATCGCGTCGGAGTCGAGCGAAAGACCGTAGAGATAGCCGTCGCTCACCTTATCGCAGCCTGCGCTGCCGTTCAGAATGGACTGGTAGCAGAGGTCAATGAGCGACGCGGCATCGACGAGCTGCTGGCTCGCGGTGTCGACACTGTTGCCGTCCGCGTCGCAGATCTTGCTGCCGGAGAAGTAGACGGCGAGGGCGTTTTTTTGGATGCTGCCGTAGCTCTGACCGTCGATGCTGCTGCGGTCATACTGGAGCGTGCTGTTCAGCACGATCGGGCCGCAGTCGGCGGAAAGAGCAATGTCGGCGGACAGATCGTCCGCGGTCAGCTCGCCCCAGGCACCCAGCAGACGGAGCGCGTTGTCCGTCAGCGTGGAAGCGTCGTCATTGCTGCCCGAATGGATGGCGGTGAGCACATCGTCGGGGATCACCGGCGCGAGCGCGTCGGTGAAGTGCGCGGCGGCCTCCACGCGAAGATCTCCGGAGTTTTCCGCCGTGAAGCTTACGTCCATCAGCTCACCGCTCTCGGCGGTGAGATCCACGCGGATCGCGGAAAGCGATGCGGCGTTCGCGATCTCGTCCGAGGTGAGAAGACGCAGCAGTGTGCTCGCGTCGTCGCCCTCGGCGGTGAGGGTGTAGCGCTTTTCCTGCCCGTCAACGGATTTCGTCACCGTGAGCGTGCGGCAGAGCTCGGCGGTCTCATCCATGAGCTCGGCGTAATTTGGGAATGCGCCGCCGACAGCGTAGGACTTGCCGTTTTCAAGGTAGATCGCGCCGTCTGCGTAGTAGAGCGCCGCGCCGTCGCGGTCGATGCAGGTGATGGGAGCGCCGTCCTTCTTCGTGCGGGCGACGGAGGCATCCGCGCTCAGGCTGATTTTGCCATAGGAGGCGTCGACCGTGACGTCCATGGTCATCGGATCCTCTTTGACACGCGCCTCGACAAGGCGGTAGGCTTCGAGGTCCTTCTTAAAGTCGGAGTGGAGGAAGAACGCCGCAGCCGCGCCGAGCAAGACTAAAATCGTGATGAGAATAGGGAGGAAGCGGCGGCACCTGCGCTTTTTCGGCGCGGGCGGTACTGCGGGCTGCGTGAGCACGTTTTCGCGTGCCTCGCGCTCCTCGCGAAGAAGCCGAAGTTCCTCTTCCGCGCGCGCAAGGCGCGCCTCGATGGAGTCGGGATCGGCTGCGGGAGCGGGTTCGGAAGTGGGAACGCTTTCTGCGCCCTCGACCGCGGCGGTGACGACCGGCGCAGCGGTCGCTGCTACTGCCACGGCGGCGGGGACTGCCGTAGATTCAGCGGACACAGGCGCATCCGCCTGAGTGGCATCTTCGACCGCTGTAGACGCGGGGGCACCCGTCTTGGCAGGGGCTTCGTCTGCTGTGGATGCATTGGCGTCCTCGCCGCGGACGATCTGCTCGGCCTGCGAGACGGCGCTCGCGCTGCGCGCCAGCGCTTCGGCGCGTCTGCGCGCTTTGCGCTTGTGGCGGTGGACGAGCAGAACCATGATAAGGATCAGAACAGCCAGCACGGCGAGCGCGCCGAGCCAGATGCCCCAGACGTCGAGCGTCCGCACGGCGGCAAACTCAACGCTGTCGCCGCTCGTGGAGAAGGTGAGGTAGCTGCCCATCGTGCCGCAGTCGGCCTCCTGCCAGCTGCCGCCGTTTTCACGGGTGTAGATGCGCAGCTCCTTCTGCCCGTCGGGCGGGAGATAGCGCACGGTGTGCGTGTCCTGCCCGTCGTCGGCAAGCTCGATGCGCCACTGCTCGAGCACTTCGGCGTTGGCAACCATCGAAGGCATTTCGCCGCGGCTGAGGCAGGAGAAGTAGCCCTTCACGCGGTCGAGCACAGTGCCGGACTGCACGTCGAACGCCGCGGGCGTGAGCGGCTGGGCGGTCACGGTGATGGCGTCGCCGTCGTTGTAGTTGCCCTCGACCAAGATGACAGCCTGTCCGCTCTCTCGCGTCTGTTCAGAGGCAAGGCCGGGGGTGTAGGCCTCGTAAACAGCGGTGACGACGGTGTCAAAGTGCAGATTCGTGAGGTCGGTGCGGTCCCAGTGGACGTGACAGCCGCTCTTGGCGGGCGGCTCGGGGATGTCGCTTTCGTCGATGGAGTCGCCGTAGTTGAAAGCGCGGCTAAGCACCGTCTTGTCGTCGGCGACGAAGGTGAGCGTGAAGGACTTCATGCTCTCGGGGAGATCGGGCAGCGTGAGAAGCTCTGCATAGCTGATGGGCTCGGCCCGTCCGGCGTAGCCCTGACGGTTGATGCCGGGGAGATCGTCGGAGACATAGTAGTTATGCTCAAATGTGCCCGTGTCGCTGCCGGAGATCGCACCCTGGTACTGCTGGCAGTCGGTGATGTCGACGAGCGAGTAGTTCCAGCTCACGGTACTGCCGCTGCCGTCGACATTTTCCTGTACGCCGGAGCCGACGATGCCGCCGACATACTTCTTGCCGCTGAGCGTGCACTTGGAAAAGCTGCCGTGCACCGTTGCGCCGGTGAGACCGGCGATGCCGCCGGTGTAGCTGCCGTTTTCGTTCGTGATAGAGCAGGAGGACGTTTCGCATGCGGTCAGATAGCCGAGGTCCATGCGGCCGACGATGCCGCCGACATAGCTGCGCTTACCGGCCACATCGCCGGTGTTGACGCACTTCTGGATGATGGAGCGGTACTCATACTGCTTGCGGTAGATGTTCGAAAGATGGCCCGTGACATCGTCCTCGGGGTCGAGCGTGTATTCAATGGTCATGGAGCCTGTGATGCCGCCGGTATTCACATCGCCGTACACCGCGCCGCTGTTGCGGCAGGAAGAGACTTTACCAAACGTGACGGAATCGATGTCGACATCGGAGGTGTCGACAATGATGTCGCCCGTGCCGCCGCTGAGCGAGGAAATGGCGGAAAACAGCGTTCCTGTCAGCTCGTTGAACTTGTTGTTGATCGAACGAATATCATTTGCCAATGTGCCGACCGTGCCGCTGGCGGCGTTGTTGAGCATCGTGACCTGACTGCTCAGGCCGTTGATCGACGAGGTCAGCCCGCCAAGATCCGGTGCAGCGACAACCTGAGTCGAGCCGGTGACGGTGCCCGAGGCATTGCCCTCGTGGCTCGCGCCCGCGCCTGCGGCACTGCCGCCCCAGATGGTGGTGCTGTGACCGCTGTCGGAATGCTCGTGGTCGATGCCGCCGGCTGCGCCCTTGCCGCCGCCGATCAGAGTGTCGGAGGAATGGGAGCCGTCGCCGGTGATGACGCTGTCAATACTGGCGTTCAGCCGGACGTTGTTCAGCTCGTTGGCGGCGTTATCCACATAGCCGGACATGCTGTTCAGGCGCGAGGCAATCTCATTCGAGCCGCCTTCGGCATGGTTGGTTGCTGTGTTGACAAGACCGCTGAGCTCGTTGAGTTGTGTTTTGAGCTGCTGCAGCAGACCGTCGGAGATCTCCATGCGGATATAGGGCTCCATTTGGCCGGCGATGCCGCCGACGTCCTTTCGCCCGCAGATCGCGCCTTCATTGCTGCACGCGAGCACTTGTCCGCTGCTGCGGCCGACCACGCCGCCAATATTGTAGCCGATGTGCTGATAACCGACGGCAGCGTAGTTTGTGCTCGACGCGATCGCGCCGGAGGAATAGCCTGCAATACCGCCGGTGTCGGTGGCGGTGTTGAGCGTGTCGGCGCGGGAGAGCTTGGCGAGGTCGAGCGAGAATTCGAGGTTCAAATTGCTCAGGTCGATGGAGGGGTCGGTGCTCTCGATGTTTACATAGGCGCGGCTGCGGCAGGAGACGATGGAACCGAGGTTCTCGCCCACGATGCCGCCGGTCATGCTCTGGCCGAAGATCGCGCCCGAGGCGTCGCACGCGCGCACGATGCCCGTGGCGAGGTTGCGGCCCACGATGCCGCCGACGCTGCGTTTGCCGGAAACACTTCCGTTGAATGTGCAGCTTTCGATCGTGCCGTGGTTTTCACCCACGATGCCGCCGATATTTTCGCTGTCGCCGGACGGGGTGACCGTGCCCTCAACATTCAGGTTTTTGATGACGGCGTCCTTTTGCAGCACGCCGAAAAGACCGGCGGGGGAGACGCTCTGCGTGATGGAAAGGCCGCTGATGGTGTGGCCGTTGCCGTTGAACGTGCCGCCGAACGTCGGAATGGGGAGCTCGTCATCGTCGGTCAGCTCGATATCGTTGTCAAGCACAACGGTTTTACCGCGCGACCAGGAGTCGAGCGTGCAGGAATGCGCGAGGGATCGTAAGTCTTCTGCGCTCTTGATATGGATGGCGCCGTCCCCGTCCGCCAAGACCTGCGTGACAGGGAGAAGCGAGATGAGCAGCAGGCACAAGAGTGCAAGCGCGCAGAAGCGATAGAAATGATTAGTCTTCTTCATCGTCTTGCTCCTCATTTGCAGATCCGGAGATCAGATTCAGGTCGATGTCGCCCTCGACCGTGGCGTGCATGATGCCATGCACCGTACCATTGATGCTGCCGCGCACCATGCCGTTGACGGAGACCTTACCGTGACCCGATTTCTTTTCCGTGATGGACGGGACGGAGAACGAGGTCTTGTCGACGATGCCGCTGCCGATGAGCAAGATCTGCGGCAGGGCGAACATGACCATGATGATGGAGATGACCGTGCCGCGGCCAAGGCTCTCGCCGATGCCCGCGATGACGGGCTCAGATGTCATGCTGCCGATCAAAAAGCCGCAGATCGAGAGGATCGAGCCGGAGGTGATGATCGTCGGGAAGGCGAAGTTCAGCGTCTCGACGATGGCGTCGCGGTGGTGCATTTTGGATTTGAGCTCCTGATAGCGGCTGGCGATGACGATGGCGTAGTCGATATTCGCGCCCATCTGGATGGAAGAAACAATTAGATATCCTAAGAAGAAGATGTACTTGCCCGTGATGGTCGGGAACGAGAAGTTGAGCCAGATGCAGCCCTGAATCACGAGGATCAGCAGCACCGGCATACCGGCGGAGTTGAACGTGAAGAGCAGCACCAGCATAACCACGAGCACCGACACGATGCTGACGACCTTGTTATCCACGGCGAAGGACTTTTCGAATTCGTATTCGTTCGTCGATTCGCCCGCGAGGTAGACGTTTTCATCGGGGTAATACTTTTCGGCAATTTCGAGAATTTTGTCGGTGAAGGCGTAGGTCTCGTCGCTGCTTTCGGGCAGCGTGAGGTAGATGAGCATGCGGTCGTAATCCGTACCTTGAAGCTGGGCCTTGGCGCTGTTCATCTGGACCTCGGCATCCTGGAGCATCTGCGTCTGGTCGTCACTGAGCGTCACGATGCCGGAATCCACCTGCTCGCAGACAAAGAGAAACATGTCGATGAGCGGGACTTTGTAGGTGGCGAGATTGCCCGCAAGCTTGCCATATTCTGAATGCTGCGCGGCGTAGGCGGCGTAGACGACCTGCGCGGCCTCGTAATCGAGACCCGCGAGCTCGGCGAACTGGCGCGGCGTCAGCTTGTCGGCCAGCATGTAGCCGTCGAGTGCCTCAATGTTGGTAAGACCCATCGTGGAGTCGACCTCGTCGTACTGGCCGAGCTCGTCCAAAATGGCGGACTCCTTGTCGTAGTCGCCCGTGGGGACGATGAGCGCCAGCATGTTCTTCGAGGTGAAGTTATCCTCGATCATCTGCTGGGCAAACTGCGTCTCATTCTGCTTGGGGGCGGAGATGAGGCCATAGCCGTAGGCGTAGGGGCAGTCGGACGACAGGCGGTAGCCGATGACGGCCAGCACCACGAAGACGATGGGGATGATGTAGCGCGTGGCATAGTCGAGCTTGCCGACGAACGGGATCTTCGGCACGAAGCTGCGGTGCTGCGTGCGGTCGATCAGCGGGCCGAAAAGCATCAGAAGGCCTGGCATCACGATGAACGCCGCCAGCAGCGCGAAGAGAATGGATTTGATGAGGCACAGCGCCATATCGGGACCGAGCTTGAACTGCATGAAGAGCATCGCGACAAGGCCGCCGATGGTCGTGAGGCTGCTCGCACCGATCTCGGGGATCGACTTGCTCAGCGAGACGATGACGGCCTCACGCAGCGGCAGCAGCCGGTGCTCCTCTTTAAATCGGTTGCAGAAGATGATGGCGTAGTCGATGGACAGCGCCAACTGCAAGATGCTTGTGACCGAGTTTGAAATGAACGAGATTTTGCCCATCAGGAAGTTTGTGCCCTGATTCAGCACAAGTGCGACCACGAACGTCAGAATGAGCACCGGCACCTCGCCGTAGGTCTCGGACGTGAAGAGCAGTACGATGACAATGACGATGGCGACATACACCATGATGACGCTGATCTCGTGGTCGATGGTCTCCTGCTGCGTGTTGCCAAGGTCCGTGTCGACATACAGATCGTAGTCGGACAGGTATTCCTTCACGGCTTCGAGCGAGTCGAGACAGGCCTCGTCATCCTCACTGTAGGCAAAGGTGATGGAATAGAGGGCGGAGAGGTTATTATAATGTGCGGTGGTCTCGTCGTAGTCCACGCTCTGCACGCCCTTGATCTCCTTGATCTTGGGCTCGAGCGCGGCGGCCTGCTCTGGTGTGATGTTGGCCACCATGACCTCGGCCGTGCCATAGGTCGTGAACTGCTCGTCCATGATGTCGAGCGCCTGCTTCGTCTCGGAATCAGACGGCAGGTAGTACGTCAGGTCGCTCTCGACCTCGACCCAGTTGCGGGAAAAGGCGGAGAATACGAGCAGAATGATCGTGAGCAGAAAGATGAGATTTCGCTTGTCGACAATGACCGTCGACAGCTTTTCCATAAAGCTGGAGCCGGTCTCCTTGGTTTCGTTACTCATGGCGGTACGCATTGCCTCCTTTCTCGTGGGTGGGTGTTCGCTTCTTCATGCGCTCAAGGCCGCTTTTGATCGGCGGCTCGGGCGGGGCGAGCTGCACCACGTCGCCGAGCGAACAGTCGAGCTGGCGGCAGATGCGCACAAGCACCTCGAGCGAGACGAGCTCATTTTTCGAGAGCTTGGCGAGCGTGTTGGAGCTGATGCCGACCTCGCGCGCAAATTCCGTTTTATTTAAGCCCTTGTCGATGAGGAGCTTAAAAAGGTTGCTGTAGGTAACATACATGGTGGTACCTCCTGTTCAATCGTCAACATTATATGAAAATATCCGGAAGAAGCAAGATAAAATTTGTGAAAGCAGATATTTTTTAAACAAATCTGGCGAAGTGACAAAAACAGGCCAGTACAGATGAACAATGCGCAGCCCCTTTTGAAGCGGGGATTTGTTGATCGAGTGAAGGAGAAGATGAAAAAGGGCAAGGAAGCACCGGAGAGCGGTAAAAAGACATCTTGACTTTTGCACTGTCAGTTACTATGTTTCAGTTAGAGATGACTAACTGACGCAAAACGAAAGAAAATCGGAACGAGAGCATAGCGAGACGAGGCAGAACGAAGGAAACAGGTATTTTTAGGATAAAAACACAATAAAAATCTGATTATCCGCTAAAACACAGTATCTATCAGCATTTTCAAGGAAACAAACACATCAATTTACTACTTATTTACTACTAACGAATGAGCCTTGATACGCAAGTTTTCCTAGATATGCAAAGATATGGTACAGCACATCAGTATTGAAACAAGAAAAATTGAATAACTCATAGACTATGGAACGCCTAAAATGACGTTCCTTTTCTATTTCCAGCCGTTCTTATTGGACGGCTATTTTATTACCCAAAATGAAAGGAGCATTAGATTTATGAAAAAGATGTTAAAACGATTGTGTACGGGCTTCTTAGCTCTTGCAACTGTCGTTACTGCTTTGCCGACTACACCCGTTCATGCAGAAAGTAAGCAATACTGGACGGAGTCAAAAGAGCGTGTCGGTATCGTTGAAAAAGTAATGAATGACGGTTCGATTGGTTCTACCTTTAATGAGGGACATTTGACCGTTGAGGGCGAGGACGCTTACTGTATCGACATTAACACAGACTTTAAGAATGGCTACAAGACCAGAGCTGACGCAAGCACCCGTATGAGTGCCGACCAGATAAGCGACGTTGCCTTATCTATCGAATATGTAAAACAGTACACAGACAGCCACAACGGAATAAGCAAAAACCACGCCTACCTTTTAAGACAGCTTGTTGTCTGGCAGAGATTAAGCGTACATCTTGGCTGGCAATGCGATAACGTGCGAGCTTCTTATGATGAAATTCCAAAGGCAACGCAGGACGAAGTTTTCGCTGGTGCAAAAGCCTTTGTCAAAGAGAATAAAGGACGCTATGAATGTGGCGGTTATATCTACTCTGGCGAGGGGCAGGAATTGGGACAATTCTGGGCGAAGCTGAATGTCGGAAATGCGAAATTACAAAAGACTTCCAGTAATACTAGCATTACAGACGGTAACGGGAATTACTCTATTGCAGGTGCAACCTATGGTGTCTTTGCTGATAAGGACTGCACAAAACAGCTTGCCACCCTTACGACTGATGAAAACGGAAATACAGATGTTGTAGAGGTAAAAGCAGGCACAGTCTATATCAAGGAATTATCCGCACCAGCAGGATATAAAGTAGATAAAACTGTATATTCCTTAAAGGTTGAAGCTGGAAAGACAGCGACCTTGAACGTATCAGATACACCAAAGGTAACAGACACTTTGATTGAACTCTTCAAGATTGATATGGAAACACAGAAAGACAATCCGCAGGGGAACGCTTCTTTAGCAGGTGCGGAATTTACATGGAAGTATTATGCAGGCTTCTATAATAAAGACAATCTCCCTGCCGAAGCTACTCGTACATGGGTTACAAAGACAATCGCTGAAACAGACAGCGACGGGACAACCCACTACATCACAAAATTAGCGGACGCATACAAGGTATCTGGCGACAGCTTCTATATGCAGGACGGCAAGGCAGTTCTTCCACTTGGAACACTAACCGTTGAGGAAACAAAAGCTCCAAACGGCTACTTGTTAGACGGTGCATATATGCAGGCTGGCGATAAGTCCGAACAGATTAAGGGCTTATATGTAACACAGATTACCGAGGACGGCGACCTTGCCGTATTGACTGGAAGTAACCAGTTTTCTGTATCAGACAAGGTTATCCGTGGCGGTGTGAAAATTCAGAAACGAGATTTAGAAACGGGCGATACAAAACCACAAGGAAGTGCCACTTTGAAAGATACTGCCTTTGACATCATTTCCTTAAATGATAATGCGGTACTGGTTGAGGGCAAGCTATACAAGAAAAATGAAGTGGTAAAGACAATCCATACAGACATTGAGGGTGTCGCTTCTACGTCTGCTGACCTTTTACCTTATGGAAAATTCCGTATCGTTGAGAGTGAAGCTCCAAACGGATATTTGACAGACGGTGCAAAGCCGATTGATTTTACAATCACAGAAAATGGAAAAATCGTGGACTTAACCGACGAAGCCCATTCTATCTACAATCAGATTAAGCGTGGAGATATTGAGGGCGTAAAAATCGGAGCAGGCACACACAAGCGTCTTGCTGATGTTCCCTTTAGGATCACAAGCAAGACAACGGGCGAAAGTCATGTTGTGGTAACTGATGATAACGGGCAATTCTCCACTTCTTCTGACTGGGCTTCTCATAAGCATAATACCAACGCAGGAAAGACCAGCGAGGACGGTGTATGGTTTGGAACTTCTAAACCAGACGACAGCAAAGGGGCGTTGCCTTATGATACCTACATCATTGAAGAAATGCGTTGCGATAGTAACAAAGGCTTTGAACTTATCCCACCTTTTGAAATCGTGGTATCAAGAAATAACCTTGTGATTGATTTAGGAACGCTGACTGATGAATACGAAAAAGAAATCTCTATCCATACCACAGCGACCAGCAAAGACGGCGAAAAGACTATCCTTGCAGGAAAAGAGGTAACAATCGTTGATACTGTCAAATTAGACGGACTTACAAAAGGCACAAAGTATCAGTTGAAAGGCTGGCAGTTCACGAGTACAACGGTACAAAAACCGTGAAAAACGCACAAGTCATCAATTTTGAGGAAGCAT